>Ga0209828_1000298_pt1 | contig 48580 bp, 38 predicted proteins | sample MaitaG_FD_187429 | JGI IMG/M metagenome (GOLD analysis project Ga0209828, IMG submission 187429) | Marine algal microbial communities from Maine, USA - Maine_Asex2 metaG (SPAdes) (version 2) | ecosystem: Host-associated > Algae > Red algae > Unclassified | place: Maine, USA | collected 2015-01-05
AATCTCCAAGAAGAAATATCGCTATAGTCATTAAATGAAATTCAATAAATTATTTATTCTGGTTTCTTTGTTCTCGTCTGTCTGGAACAATAGTCAAGCACAAGTCACAATAATCCCCACTGTCGTGCACCTTCTTCATCACGAAGCATCTGAAAACCGAACAAATGAGGAGATTTTAGCCCTTATCGAACATGTAAACGAAGGCATGCGAGGTTTGTCAAAATACAATACGGTCTCTCGAGAAATTTATGACACGCTATGGGCTGATATAGAAATACAATTATGTCTGGCATCAACAGATGAGTTTGGCCAGGCTACTGATGGCATTGTAAGAAAACAGCTTGCAGGACCGATCCCAGATAGTGAACTTGTCATGTTTGATATGAGAGGATACTCTGATCGATGGGATACGGATAAGTATTTGAACATCTGGATAGGGTCTTTAGGAGACAATACAGAAACATACTGTGGGGTCGCAACAGATGCTACTAACCCGCACTCTAGCTTTCCAAATGGCTACATTGGAATTTCACTTAACTTAGACTGTTACAATCCTGAACAAATTTTGATACATGAACTAGGGCATTTCTTAGGACTAGATCATTTATATTTTGACTCTATTGTAGATACGCCGTGCTCAAACAATGCCATTAATCCAGAACCAGAATGTAATGCTATTTTTCTAGAACTAAATACCTGTACTGATCTTGAAGATTATTGGGGAGGCATAGATGTCCCTGATATGATTGAAAACTACATGGAATATTATGGGAACTGTTCGAAAATGTTCACTAAAGGGCAAAAAGCCGCCATGCATCAATTTGTGGAGGCTCATTATACTGAGATGATAGAGTCAGAAAGTTCGGAATGTTCAGCTTTGTCAGATATTCTGGAAGTAAATGAGACAAAGACTCTTAGAATATTCCCTAACCCAGTTACAGATCACCTAGTCGTACATTCTGTAAAAGATTTTGATTTTGAAATTTTAGATATTTCTTCACGTGTTGTTATAAAATGCAGTAGCAAAAGAGGAATAAATACTAATGTATCTCATTTATTAAATGGAATATATTTTCTTAGGGTTTTTAGTGAAAAGAAATATGAAATAACTAGATTCATAAAGTGTTCTTCGTGACGCCTTTGCCTAACAGATAATAATAATCAAAAAAAATCATGTCATTATTTGAAAAACTCTTCGGAAAAAAGAAAAAAGTTGAAATACCAAGTCCAGCGCCTGAAGTCCAAAAGAAAAACCAAAGCCTTGCTTATCCTAAGAAGTTTGAGGAGTTTCTAAATTCTAATAAAGGTAAGGCTATCCGCTTTAGTTTACCGGATGATGATTACATTTTACTAGAATCTATTACAAAAGAAATGGATGATATTTCTGACCTCATGGAAAACGCATATATGACTTCTTTGGAAATGAGTCACCACGCAAAATGGAAAGACAAACGCGGGTTGCCATTTGCGCGAAATGTTCATGGTGATCGTACGAAATACTTGCTATTTATGGAAAAAAGTGGTCAAGAATTAACAGATCAAGTATATTTTATGGATATGGATTCCTATGTAAGTTCCATTGAAATAACGCCTCTAATACACTTATATGGCAGCAAGCCCATTTCTCTAAAACAGCTATTCGAAAAGTTGCAGTTACCACCCCGAATTGCACTGTGGGAAGAAAGTGTTGAGCATCATCTAAGAGATAATACAAATGGCCAAGCTATCGGATTATCGGTGGAGCAGCATGCTGTTAATTATATTTTTGAAGACACGAAAGAAACACTTGCAAGAATAGATTATCAGTTTTCGCTTAGCACCAAGGACAAAGTTCTCTTCTCTAATGTAGGTTATGAATTTTCTGATTCTAATCTTGAACTGACTATAACGGAGTACAATTATTATAGGACATTTTATTATAAATACTATAGCCTTATCGATGCCTTAATACGAACAAAGGAATTTGCTGTTAAAAAGGGCGTGGTAAGTGAAGAGGAATTTTTAGCGCTTCTTAATCTTGACAAGCTAAAGGAAATCACAGCGCATCGGTTCAAGTCGGTGAATACGGAATATCCTTAGTGAGGGATAAGAGAGTTTGGAAGATCTAAGGCAGCTAGTAAGGCAAGTTCGTGATAGCGGCGCGGAAAGTAATGGGTAAGGAGTAAACCATTTACTCCAAGATACGACGGTCAGTTATTTCATTGAAAATTACTACGAATTATCAAATCGCTAAATACAATCGCGCAATCACGATCTCCCGAATTCGCGGTTTCCAAAAAAAGAGGATGCGTCGTTCGCTTTGCTATCTATAGATAATTCCATATTTTCATTTACAAGGTCCGTCTAACATCCGTCTAAACAAGGTTATAGAAGAATTGGCAAGAGGCAAGAAAATGGCGAGTATTTTAAGAAACCCAAAATCCTAATTAAAACTAGACTTTTCAAATTAAATGGTATCCAAGCTTTTCTAAATCCTTCCAGTAATCTGGATACGACTTCTTGACAACCATATGATCTTCGATTTCTATAGGTGTGATTTTTGATAAAGGTGCAAAAGCCATGGCCATCCTATGATCGTCATAGGTTGCTATTGAAATTTTATTATCGTGTTTGTCTACTTTTCCCATCAGCATATAATAGGTGTCGTCTGATTTCGCAGAAAACTGCTTTGGTAATGGAGAAAAACTTACATTAAATTTTGCCAACTCTGTGTTAAGGGCAGCTACTCTGTCCGTCTCCTTTATTTTCAAAGTTTTTAATCCTGAAAAAATGCCTTGTATATTATTTGCAGCGCACATGACAGTCAAAGTTTGACAAAGATCGGGTTGTTCTATAAGATTAAACTCTACCAATGGTGTTAACTGTTTTTTCTCTCTTGTAATCGTGATCTTACGCTCGCCGAAACTTGTGGAAATCCCAAATTGCTCTGCAAATTCTGCCATACGGCTATCGCCTTGCAAACTTTGCTCTTCCAATCCGTGTATAATTATCTCGCCTTGCTCTTGCAAAGACAAACACAGATAGATATAGGATGCTGAGGACCAGTCGCCTTCAACAAAGAAGTCCATAGACTTGTAACTACCTGGACTTACAGAGATAGTATCATCTGACCAACTATATTCTGCACCAAAGCGCTCAATGAGATTGAGTGTCATCTGTAAATAGGGTCTAGAAACGAGTTCGCCTTCTATTTTCAGCTTTAAACCATGAGGTAGATACGGTGCGACTAACAAAAGAGAAGATAAAAACTGACTACTTACGGAGCCATCCATTGCAACGGAATCTTTTATTTCTCCTGTTGCTTCCCCTATCTTTAATGGAGGATATCCTTCCTTTCCTTCATAGCTAATATTGAATCCTAATTCCAGTAAAGCTTTTACTAAAGGACCAATTGGTCGTTCTAACATCCGACTGGATCCTGTTAAGATTTGCGTTCCTTTTTGCAGGGCTAGATAAGAACAAAGGAATCGAAACGTCGTCCCCGCATGTCCAGCGTTGTATACATCTTCTTCTTGCTGTAATAGGGTATTAAGCGTGACAGTATCTTTACTGCTAGATAGATTTTCGAGCTCGAAATCTGTACCACTAAGGGCACGTATTATAAGTAGTCTATTGGAGATACTTTTGGAGCCAGACAAACTTATATCTGCAGTTGCTTTATCGGAAATCTTTATAACTGAAACGTTATCCATAGTTAGTGTTTTCAAAAAATCACTCTTCTTCTTTTTCATGTTTATTAAAGCCTATGGGCCTGTTACTGTCATAGCGCTTAATGATTTCTTTCACGAGTCTATGTCTTACAACATCTTCTGCTGTTAAAAATACATAACCAAGACCATCTAAATTTCTCAATAGGTCTAGAGCAGTATGTAAACCCGACTTTTGATGTCTTGGCAGGTCAATTTGTGATAAATCTCCAGTGATAATACACTTTGCATTAGGCCCTAGCCTGGTAAGAAACATCTTTAGTTGTGTGGACGTACAGTTTTGCGCCTCATCAAGAATTACGAATGCGTTATCTAAAGTTCGCCCCCTCATAAATGCAAGTGGTGCGATTTCTATAACTCTGTTTTCAACGAATTGATTTAATTTTTCCGCTGGAAGCATATCATCCAGCGCATCATATAATGGTCTTAGGTATGGATCAATTTTGTCTTTAAGATCCCCGGGTAAAAACCCTAAGCTTTCTCCTGCTTCTACCGCAGGTCTTGTCAAAATGATTTTTTTGACTAGTCTATTTTTTAGTGCTAACACTGCAAGCGCGACTGCCGTATATGTTTTACCAGTTCCTGCAGGACCAATGGCAAAGACTATATCGTTGGTTTCAGAAGTTTCAACTAATTTTTTTTGATTTCTGGTACGTGCTGTAATCGGTTTCGCATTCCTTCCGTACAAGATTATGTTTCTACTATTTTTAGAAGGTAAGTGATTTTCGAACGGATTATCTCCATTTAAAATCTCAATTACATTTTGGTCAGAAAGTTTGTCATTTTTCTTGAGGTGAGAAACCATCATCTCAATTTTCTTTTTTGCTTTTTGGCTATCTTTTTTTTCACCTGAGATTTTAATATTGTGTCCTCTCGATGTAATCGTGAGCCCAGGATAGGCTTTTTTCAACAGGTTTAACTTGCTGTTCTTTTTACCGTATAATGCTAATGGGTCAACCCCATCTATGGTCAAAATTATTTCGCTCAATAGTCGTCTACTGTTTGTGTTTTATAAATTAGTTTAAACTGCGTTAATACATACAAAGTTACGTTTATTTTAGTTTGTAAAACAGAGGTTGTATATCAATTAAGTCCTATACCCCGAAATATTCAGGTTAGCGCACTTTAGCTCTTGAAATCATAAAAACGACCTTAGATACTAGATGCATTACTTGAGGGAAAGCAATTTAGAATCTAGCGTCCAGTGACTAAAGTAAAATTCTTCAAATATCAAATCATTGCATCGGCCAACTATTACTAATATTCGACTATAGAAAATAGAGAGCCAAGCTCAACTACTCCTCTATCAAAGTTTTGACAACCAGAATTAACTTTACCTATTAAGATATTTCATTATATATTAAAATATTCCGTCATTTGAGCTGAGGATTACTATCATGCAACTAATTACGTTAACAACAGATCTAGGCAAGGACGATTACTTTGTTGCTCTTTTAAAGGCAGAGGTGCTTTCGCTAGCTGGAATGGACATTAGTTTCATTGATGTGAGCCATTCGGTAGATTCTCAAGATATCCAACAAGCAGCATTTTTTCTTAAGACGACATATCACAAATTTCCCAAGGGAACAATACATATTTCTTGTGTCTACAGCTATTATAGCAGTAACTATGAGATCATAGCTTTTGAGCGCGATGGGTTTTATTTTATGGGACCCAATAATGGTTTGTTCAGTTTGTTATTTCCTGAGCTTGCTGAAAAGGATGTGTATAGGGTTGAACATGAAAATCAAGAAGTCAATAAACTGATTGCGCATGCTGTGGCATGCATCCGTAACAATTTATTTCCTAACGAAATGGGTTCTAAGTTAAAGCAGCTAAACACACGTCTTGCATTACAACCTGTAACTACAAATGCAAATATCAGAGCAACGATTATCCACATTGATCATTTCGAAAACTTAACATTAAATGTGACTAGGGAGGTATTTGAGCGGGTAAGGAAAGGACGTAGATTTGAAGTGTTTTACAAACAACATGAACCTATTGCTCAGATAAGTAAACATTATGGTGATGTTCCAGTTGGAGATGTGTTATGTTTGTTTAATTCAGCAGACTTGTTAGAGATTGCTATCAATATGGGTAAAGCTTCTAGTCTACTCAGCCTGCAGAAAAATGAAACTGTTCAAATATATTTCTACGAAGAATGATAACACGTATAGTTAAAATGAAGTTTACTGCGGATCACATTGATGATTTCAGATCACTTTTTGTAGATGTGCGTGAAAAAATACGAGGATTTGAAGGTTGTAATGGGGTTGAATTATTGCAAGATATCCACGAATCAGCAACATTCTTCACGTACAGCCATTGGGACTCTGAAGAAGCGTTAAATAATTACCGCCATTCAGATCTTTTTGGAGCTACATGGAAAAAAACGAAAGCAATGTTTGCAGAGCGCGCAGAAGCCTGGTCTGTAAATAAACGAGAAGACTAAATGGAGATATCTTGTCAAACATATAAGATCTATTTTGAAGATGCAATTGCTGACTTAGTTGCACATGTAGATTTAGATAGCTACTCCAGTTTGTTTGTTCTTTGTGATGAGAATACAGAGCGGGATTGTCTTCCACTCATTACAGATCATTTGCCTGCAGCTAAAGTATTGCGCATCAATAGCGGTGAAGAAAACAAAACAATAGAAACGTGTTTAGAAATCTGGAGACAATTACTTGACCTAGGTGCAGACAGAAAATCTTGCCTTATAAATCTTGGAGGTGGTGTTATTGGTGATATGGGCGGCTTTTGCGCCAGTACATTTATGCGTGGCATGGCGTTTATCCAAATGCCCACAACTCTACTATCGCAGGTAGATGCATCTGTAGGTTCAAAATTAGGTGTGGACTTGGATGCCCACAAGAATTTAGTTGGATTATTTAATGACCCTGTAGCTGTCTGTATTTATACTGGTTTTTTAAAGACGCTCGACTCCCGAGAACTCACAAGCGGATATGCTGAAGTTATTAAACACGCTCTAATTCAAGATGCAGAATTATGGGATCACCTGCAATTAATAGATAATCTCCATTCTACGGAGATTGATTGGAAAAGTTTAGTTAGCCGTTCTGTAGAAATAAAAAAGGAGGTTGTAAATCAAGATCCTAAAGAACAAGGCTTACGTAAGATTTTAAATTTTGGCCATTCCATTGGACATGCTATTGAGTCCGAGCGCTTATCGTCTGAACATCCATTGACGCATGGTGAAGCTATTGCTATCGGTATGATTTGCGAAGCACATATTAGTTCTGAAAGAGAAATGATCTCCAAGAATACCCTAGACACTATCTGTGCTTATGTTTTAAAACACTTCGAGAAAGACTCTCATTTCTCTCCAGTTCTTTCTACGATTTTAGCTCGTATGAGTAGAGACAAGAAAAATGAAAAAGGGGAGAAGTTACTTTCACTGCTTGATGGCGAGGGATCATGTATCTTCAATGTTGCTGTCAGCGACAATGAAGTGCTACAGGCCTTAGATTATTATGCAACTTTGGCATAAATCAGCGATATTTTTATTAGTATTTACCTATGCGTAATCTATAAGCTTCTAATTTCATTGGCTTACTCGTATTCTCGACGTCATATGGTGAGGATGTGGTGCCTACAGAGGATTTCCCAATCCATGTATTTGATGAAGCAATTTGGATGATAAATTGCCAGGAATATCATCCGATGGATGAAAATTTAACAGCGACAATAACTAACAATTCTGAAGCTAAAAATAAGCATTTACATATAGAGGCGATTACAAAAAATAACGATGTTCTAAATATCTATCTGCAGCAATTATTTGGTGGCGGCATGGGCACATGTATGCTTCTAAAAGAATACCCTTCCAAAATAAATGATGATGAATGCTTTGGATATGGCTTCTTGGTTATGTGTACGTTTGGCGTTTGTAAATTTACGACTGCAGATGGTACAAAATATACGCCAACACAAGAAAACGGTAGTGTTAGTATCGATTTGTGTGACAGCGAAAATCAAACTATTAGAGGAAAATTTTCTGTAGAAGTCAGTGCTGAGAACCAAGACCCTATTCTTATTGAAGGAGAATTTGCAGGATTTGATTATTTATATGTGAATAATTAAACTAGTATTTATCTATATTTAGCATCTCGCATAGATTAAAATGAATTGTAAGAACTGCGGAAACACAATAGGTATTCACTTTTGTCCAAACTGTGGACAACGCAGTAGCGTAGGCAAAATAGATTTCCCTTATATCGTTAGTAATCTTTCTAGCAATGTATTTCAAATTGATAAGGGGTTTTTCTTTACCATAAAGGAATTATTTATGCGACCTGGTCATACCATTCGGGAATATATACATGGTAAGCGAAAAAAGCACTTTGGTCCATTCGCCTATGTTCTTTTGTTATCTACGTTTTATTTCTTCCTTACAAAATTTCTTGGAAGTGTAACAGTATTAGGGGATTTTATGATCGGATTTTCCAATAAAGGTGGCATCACTGAAGACGGTGGCAATCCGTATAAAATTCTTGATTGGTTCATAGAAAACTATGCGTATACTGTTTTATTACTTATACCTGTATATTCTCTAGCATCCTATTTAGCATTTCGAAAGTCGAGATATAACTATTTCGAACATGTAATATTAAATAGTTACATCACAGGCCATCAAGCCATTTTTTATGCATTGGGTACTCTATTGTGTTGGATTGTAAATTCTGAATTTCCAATCACGATAGCATATTTTACCACGGTGTTCTATTCTTTCTGGGTTTTCTGGCAATTCTTTCACGATAGGGCTAAATTTAGAGTAATTCTGTTTAGCCTATTAGCCTATATCCTATCATTGGTTTTCATCGGTATTTGTTTGCTTGGTGTTATTGGAATAAATGAAGCGCTATTATAGCTGTAGCGTAACAAAACCGTCTTTAACTAGGTCATTTAAAATCAACCTACCCTCTTGCTTTGCTTTTACTCTTATTTCATCTCCTTCTCTTTCCAAATGTATATCTATGCTCTTACCGAACAATGCTAGATTATTTAAGTGCAAATAGTTCCACGCATCAGGCAAGGATGGATTAAGTGTAAATTTGTCAAAACCATGTATCTCAATTCCTAAAATCCCTTCTGTAAAGATCCTGCAATATAACGCACTTTCAGCAGATAGGTGTTTCATATTGTTCTCAGGATAGGCCTCCACCACATAGGGCACATGATCTCCAAGAAGCCGTTTACGCGAATATTGTTTGAGTTTTTCTACTCCGATATCTTTTCCACTTGTATCCTTTCCACCTGTACGTATCGCACCTCTCAGTGCATAGAGTGTTGCTCTATCCCAAAACAATGTCTGTGTTTCTTTCTCCGTATTCAGCTCTACAAGGATTCCGTTTTCTGTCCATAGTTTATCAAACAAAGCCTTCATGGTTCCTTCCTTGCGCTTTTCTATTCCCATGCAGAGTGGCAGACAAATCCAATGGCGTAAATGACTATTTTCTTTGTAATACTTGTACGTATCTAGACCCTCTATATTCGCCCCAAAATAATTTTCTATCACACTCTCCATCTCCATAAACCTTGCTTTGTAAATGGGAATCAAATCTGTCTTGCCCAACGCCTTGGCCAGCCGCATAGCATACTTTAATCCACCATAATACAGACTTGAAGTAGAAAGATTCGCCGACCCTGTTTCTATTCTGCCTTCCATCTCATCAGACTCAGACTCTATCGCCCCTTGTGTATTTCTTTTCCCATGGCAAAACTCTAGGCTCCATTCTATCATAGGCCATAGTTCTTCTGCAATCTTACTATCTCCTGTCGCCAATGCATAATGTGAAGTCCCGTACGCGATCATTGCAGCATCCCCACGTTCCAAGTGATCCATCGCAAAATTGCCATCCATCTCAAACGCATAGGCTATTGGGCGATCGTCTTTTGGCATGTTTTTCATGAAGTATTTATAGGCATTATATGCTGCTCGTTCTCCATTTTCATAACCTAAATAGGGTGTAAATGGCCCTTGGTATTCTATCTGGTCATTTGCCCATATGCCCGTGTAGTAATTTCCGCCGCCTGGTGAATGTACTAAACCCATAGACGAATTAAAAATACTTTCAGAGGCCCTTATTTTAGAAAAATAAAAGAGCATGTTTAGTTGTTCGTTCGGCGTTTTAAGCACTAAACGTTCTTTTACTTCAGACAGAAACTTATCTCTACCAACTTGCGCTTTTTTAGAATCAAACTGTTCTTTTTTTTCATCGTTTAAGATAGCTCCGAAATACACTGGAAAACTATACCGCTCTCCAGTTACCAATGGTTTGTTTTCTATGGCCGAACTATAAGAGGTGAAGGTATACTTACCTTTGAAACCTGTTTCTGAAACACTGTGTTCAAAGTTTGAAATCTTTAATACAATAGTTGTCGCATTCCGGTTTTCTATCTCCCATTCTTCTACAATGTATCTATCATCCATTGAAGGAAATAGTGTTCTAGTAATTTTCAGGCCCTCTACAGGACTATGGTAAAACCGCAGCTTCCCGTTTATTTCTACAGAATCTACTTTCCCAGGCATAACGCGCTTTTCGTTATAAATGATACTTGGCAGTAAATTATCCGAAGCCATTTTTCTAAAGTATGCTCTATACTTCTTCCAATCTGGTTCATTTGTTTTGTTGTAGATCCGCAATTGTGGAAAAATTACATCTCTATTAAGTGTGAGGTTGCCATCTTTGTCAATGGCGTAGAAGAGAATTGCAGATACATTTTTACCAGACATTTCTATATTGTCTTTGTGTGGTAAAATATCCGCTCGTTTAGTGAGATCGAGGAGGATAGATTGTCTGTCCGTTATTTTCCAATAGTCTAGGGGTTCTTGCTTTTCCTTAAGTTGAGCATACGTAGCTTGTAAACCACTGGCAAGGAAAATGAATATTAGAATGTACTTCATTGCATATTATAGAACTTGAAAGTAAAACTATTCGACAACTTTCCCTTCAATAAATGCCTCAACTACTATAGGATCTGTGTTTGCAATGATATCAAGTGTTTTATGCAAGTCGCCGATCTTTTCATTTGTACTATCATAGACTGCCTGAATTGCTCCCTGTTCGCCTGGCTTTATTACTTCTTTTGTCCACTGCATATTTGTACACTTACACGCACTTACGAGATCAATTTTTAAGTCTGCGTTTCCAACATTTGTAAAGATAAAGGTGAGTTCTTTCTTCTCACCTTTCTTAACTTCTCCAATGTTAATCGTCTGTTTTTCAAATTTAATTACCGGTACTTCATTTTGCTTGTATATTTCCATGAGTGGAAAGCGCATTTCTGACTTTATACTTTGTCCACCTCCGGCAGGTCTAGTAATCGTTACACGCTTCTTAATCTCTATTGTTTCCGGACCTTCTAAAATTTTAAATTCTGTTCTTCTATTTATTCTATGCTCTTCATCACTACAACGCTTGCCATTCACACAGTGATTTAGGATTACACTTTCCCCATAACCTTTTGCCACGATTCTATCACCGTTTACACCTTTTTGTTCTAACCATGATTTAGCGGAGTCTGCTCTTCTTTGTGATAACTTTTCATTGTAGCGAGAAATTCCCTGTGCATCGGTATGCGATGCTAATTCAATGACCATTTCAGGATAATCATTCATCAATCCTAGGATTAGATTCAGATCTATCTCCGCATCTTGTAGAATTTTATCATCATCAAAATCGTAATAGATATTATTCATACGGATAGGCTCATTGATTGTAAGCGTTTCCATTTCTGGTTCTGGTTCTGGCTCTGCTACTTTAGGTATTTCTTTAAGAACGATTGTTTTCTCTACCGTATAATCATCTAAAATTCCTGCGGTATTAAATGTGAGAGAATCTGGATAGTATCCATCTTTTCTAACGACCACTTTATATGATCTATCTGATTCTAGTAAATATCTATACTCTGTCGCGTTAGGTTCTGACTTTGTTTCTGGGTATTCATCTACACCTGTATCGCTAAATTCCATTGTAGAGCCAATGAGAGGTCCGTTTTCATCTTCTACTTTTGCAAGAAGATCTATAACGATATCTCGTATTTCAAAACTGAATATATCGTCACAGCAAGTTTCGCTTTCTAGCTTTCTTTTCTTTTTGTACGGTCTGTTAGATACTAAGTATCCTTTCGTTCCGCTTTCATTAAAACGTAAGTACAAATCATCATAAGATGAATTATAGTTATCGCCCATGTTCTCTGCTGTTGTCCATTCTGAACCTGACCAAGTCGCATAGAATATATCCATACCACCGATTGTTGGATGTCCATTACTACTAAAATACAACGTTCCTTCATTGTAGAACGGTGTTACCTCATCTGCAGAAGTGTTTATTGTTTCCCCTAGATTTGTTGGTGTACTATAGGTTCCATCACTTCCCAGTGTGGAATAGTAGAGATCAAATCCGCCAAATCCGCCTGCCATATTTGAGACAAAAAATAATACGTCGTTACCGTATAATTCACCAGGTGCTGGATGCTTTGCGATATACTCACCATTGACTCCCTCTACTTCAGATGCGGGCCCCCAGCCTCCACCTTGTTGCTTACTCATATAAATTTTAGATTCAGACACGAAGTTTCCTCCAAGGCTTTGTCTATTAAAATACATGATATTATTCCTATTGTCTAGTGCGAGATTTGCTGTATGAAATCCTTTTCTGTTAATTTCTTCACTTAATTCGGTTGGCTTTTCATACTCCTGTTTCCCCTTTCTATTCTCAGCCATTTTAGTTGTATAGATCTTAGCGTGGTAATCGTCTTCCTCCTCTATTTCGATGATGTCTTTTCTAAGGAATGAAGCAAAGTACAAAGTCCCATCTGATCCTTCCATTGGAGAGTACTCAGAAAATGCAGAGTTTATTTTATTATTTAATGGCTTTACATCTACCTCAATATTTTCCTCCAAGCTGTCTAGCATTTTTATTCCTTTCAGTTCTCTGTAGGAAAGTTGCTTTAAACTATCGTTATCCGTCATGTCTAAAAAAGACAAAAACTCCTCTATGGACTGTTCGTACTTGCCTTGTTCTTTTAAAAGCTTCGCTAGTGTAAATCGTTCTTCAATTAAAACACTATCCCTATCTCTTTTAATGAGTCTCGTGTACCATCGCTCTGCACTTTTATAATTTCTAAGTTCGTAATGCAAGCGTGCTATTGTAACAGCAACACTTAAGTCTTTTTCTTCTTTATAGGCTTTGTTATACCATTCTATGGCACTAAAATAATCACCAAGCTCTAGTGCTTCATCTGCTAGTGCGACCATCGTCTCGTGTTTTATTTCGTTATAAATCTGCGCGTCTAGATTTACATTGAATACAGCTAGGATGGCTATTATGTAGAATAAGTTTTTCATATGTCTACAGTTGATATGCTTTTTCATTTTTGGAATTAGAGTTTAGGACAGAAAATAACTGGTTTAAGTGCAGGCTTCTTAGCTATCTGGAAAATGTAGCTTACTCCTACTTCAAAAGTTTCTTGAGCAGCATCTCTGACTCCACCTGCTACAAGATCATACCCTAAAGCAGCTCTTATATTTTTGTAATCCACTCCGAAAAGTAATTGTACTGATTCACCCAAACGGTAACCGAGTCCCCCATTTAAAACAAGTGGTTTCTTAGGGTTAAGTTGATAACCAAATCTTGCTTGTGCGTTTATATTTGTGAACAAACCATCTTTTTGGTAGATGATTGCAGGTTTAAAATTTAACTGCTTACCCATACTTGCACGCATCTCTGCAAACCCAATAAAGCCTATTGATTTATCATCCCTTGCATTTCCTATACTCTGGTCTCCCGTAAGGATGTGCGTTATGTTTAAACCAATTTTAAAATCGTTGTTCTTTCCACGATTCGAAAAAACAGCACCTATCGCAAGGTCTGGATAAGAACCTGTTGCCAGTCCGTCCATATCGAAGTTAAGACTTTGACCATTTGATAACAAGGGATTTGCTCCAGATGTTGTTGTTCCATTTTTAGCATCAGTCCAAAGTGTTAAGTCTTCATTTTTTAATGATCTATTAAAAAGTCCGTACTGTGCGCCTAATGTAAATGTGGAGTTTCCTTTTTTACCGAGACCTAAATGATAGGCAGCAGTTATATTTTGAAATCTATTCTGGTATACGCTATTACGTTCGAGATCTTGTGCAAAGTTTATTCCGACAGCAATCCAATCCTTTTTCCTAAAGCCTCGCAATACATTTCCATCTGCATAAATGGATGCAGTTAGGTATGGCTGAGACGACCCAGAAAATTCATTGGATTTAAAATACTGATCACGGACAATTCCTCCAATTCTAAATGTTCCTTCGTATGATCCTACGAGTGCAGGATTGACATTATGTGGGGCTAGGTCAAATAAAGTAAAATGCAAATCTTGTGCACCTAAATTCAACCCCCAAAAAATTGCCAAGAATAGTGTAATTCTCTTTAATATCATTTGTATACTTTGATTCGGAAAGATAAAGGTAATTTCCCTTAAAATGGACCCAAAGTCGGGTAACACTGCTTATTCTTTCCAATATTATGTTCAAAGAGACTAAATTAATATAATATTGCGTAGCTAAACCAATAATTACGGTGTTTATAGCGATAATGAAATCACGTTTTCTTAGTATCTCTTTGTTCATTTCACTGAGCATTACCCTGGGCGCACAAGATTCCTTGGATACACTAAGCTTTTTTGAGCCTTCTCCAGTCTTTCATCAATCCAGATTTTACAAAGCGCTGGCTTTTTCTACAACAACATATACTGCCTTTTCTATTGGTTTATATAATGCTTGGTACAAGAAATTTGATCAAGAAGCATTTCATTTTTTTGATGATTGGAATGAGTGGCAAAATATTGACAAATATGGCCATGTCTACACTAGTTATTTTCAAGGTGTGTTATGTTACAAAGGGGCTAAATGGACTGGTTTGTCAGAAAATCAATCTATTCTGACAGGAATTGTTTGCGGAACTTTGTTCCAAAGCACAATAGAGGTTATGGATGGCTTTTCTTCTAAGTGGGGATTTTCTCTATCTGACTTCGCAGCAAATAATGTGGGACTTGCGACGTTTGCCTTACAGCAAAAATACTGGCACGAACAACGCATTTCGCTCAAGGTGTCTTCCGCACCTATTCAATATTCTAAGGAATCAATTCCCTCTAGTGATGGACTAGCTTTTTCGTCGCTTGATAATCGTGTCGACGATCTCTTCGGATCCAATTATTTCGAGCGGGCTTTGAAAGATTACAATGCACAAACACTATGGTTGTCTGTGAATGTAGATGCGTTTTTGCCGAAGGGAAATTCATGGCCTGATTGGCTAAACCTTGCCGTTGGATATAGCGGAGAAAGTATGTTTGGTGGTTTTGAAAACGTATGGACAGAAGAAAATGCTGAGTTCGTTCTAGGGCTCGAGAATGATAGATATAAGCAATTTATGCTTGGATTCGATTTTGATCTAACACGCATAGACGTTGACAACCACTTCCTTAAAAGCCTTTTTTCCATTTTTAATATTTTCAAATATCCTGCACCTGCGATTGAGTACAATACGCGTGGCGAGTGGCGATTTCATTTGTTGTTTTTGAATTAGAAAGAATGTACATGATTGTACGTCCCTAATATAGCATGACCGAAATAACGGACAGAAATGAAATCTACTATCTAGCATCTACATTCTTCATTCCCAGTTCTGTAATATTAAACGAGATGTCCTTAATCGACTTATTCTTTAATTATCTTTGAAACCGCGTGAGTGGTGGGAGCAGTCCGAAGGAGTCCGTAGGACCTGGCTGCGGACGACACGACCTGCCTTCCAAGGAACGCAGGAAGGTAAGGGCACGCCCAAATTTTAAAAATATAAATTTAGAGTAGGGCAAAAAAAAACAGGCAGAACAATCATTATTGCTACTGCCTGAAAAGCTATGGATTAATATTTATTTTAAGACTAAACTAACTGCATCTTTTTACTTTCGATCATCTTACGCATGTTGATCAGGGCGTAACGCATTCTTCCTAAGGCAGTGTTTATACTTACCTGTGTCAGTTGCGAGATTTCCTTAAAGCTCATGTCTGCGTAGTGTCTGAGAATAACGACTTCTCTTTGTTCTGGTGGTAGCTGATCCACCAGTTCGCGGACTTTAGAATGCAATTGGTTTTTAATAATTGCAGTTTCTCGGTTGTCGTCTTTGCTCTCAAGCACATCGAAAATGTCAAAAGTTTCAGATGGAGATACTTTAGTTCTTCTCTTTTCTCTTCTGAAGTGATCCACACACATGTTGTAAGAGATACGCATTGCCCACTGAAGAAATTTGCCTTCGTGGTTGTATTTTCCCTTACGCAACGTATCTATGATCTTGATGAACACATCTTGAAAAATGTCTTCAGCTAAATCCCTATCCTTTACGAATAAGTAGATCGAAGTGTAAATCTTATTTCTATGTCTGTTAAGGAGAATTTCGAAGGCTTTGTGATCGCCTTCAAGGTATTGGATGATAAGATCCTTATCGTTTACTTGACTCAGTTGCATAATTTCCACAATTAAATATTAAAAAATGGCCTCGGGCCTTAGTCTTATTAGTTTAAATTGTAGATATCTATGCTATAAGTAGTAATTTTGATCAAAAGTAAACAATAATTATGATACATGCAATATATGTACCATTCCATCTTACATCAAGAACTCTAAGCTAAATTAACTTGAATTTAACCGTAAATCCAGATTTTCTTCATTTCAGACGATCTCTCTCTTTAGAGTTATCAATAAATAGACATAAAAAAGACTACATTACCCCTACTCATTTTAGAAATATCTATGCCGAAGACAGTGAAACGCAGTAAAACCGATGCTTTAAAAACGTTAAAGTCTATACACATTAAAGGTGCTCGGACGAATAATCTGAAAAATATAGAGTTAGAAATCCCAAAAGAACAGCTGATTGTGGTTACTGGTCTTAGTGGTTCTGGTAAGTCTTCTCTGGTTATGGATACTTTATATGCAGAGGGTCAACGGCGATATGTTGAGAGTCTATCATCGTATGCTAGGCAGTTTTTATCGCGTATGAAAAAGCCGGAAGTAGACTTTATCAAAGGAATATCCCCAGCGATCGCTGTAGAACAAAAGGTGAGCACTAGTAATGCACGCTCTACGGTAGGGTCTCTGACGGAAATATATGACTACTTAAGGTTGCTATTTGGTCGGATTGGCGTTACAATTTCGCCTGTGTCAGGGAAGGCAGTAAAGAAGAATACGATTACGGATGTGGTAAATTACCTCTGGGACAAAAAAGAAGGATCACGTATTCATCTATATATTCTTTTAAATAATGCATATAAGGATAGATCGTTAAAGCAAGAATTAGATTTGCTTTTGCAAAAGGGGTACACACGTATTTTGCTAAATAATGAATTACAATTTATTGAAGATTTTCTAGAGTCAGGATCAAAGTTGTTGGTGAAGAAAAAAGATAAGATCAAAAAACCAATCTATATTTTGATTGACAGATTTGTTATAGATTCCGATGAAGAAAATAAAAAACGAATTGCAGATTCTGTAACGACATCTTTTTACGAGGGAGGGGGTGAATGTTACATTGACGAAGGAAAAAAGAAGTTTACCAAATTCAATAATAAATTTGAGTTAGACGATATAACGTTTTTAGAACCTACCCATCAGCTATTTAATTATAACAATCCGTTTGGAGCCTGTCCACAATGTGAGGGATATGGGCGCGTTTTAGGAATTGATGAGAATAAAGTGGTTCCAAATAAGACTTTGTCAGTGCAGTCAGGTGCTGTGTTTTGTTGGAAAGGAGAGAAGTCTTCGCGCTGGCAACACAAATTTATACTAGCAGCTGAAGCATATGATTTTCCCGTACATAGACCCTATGAAGAATTAACGGAAGATGAGTTAGAACTACTTTGGAATGGGAATGTAGACGTACATGGGATCTATGATTACTTTACATCGATAGAAAAGAAATCCTACAAGATACAGAATAGAGTTATGCTGGCGCGTTACAGAGGAAGGACTACTTGCCCTACTTGTAGAGGAGGAAGATTAAGAAAGGAAGCGCAATATGTGTTTGTAGGTGGGAAGCGAATTTCCGAATTAATAAAATTGCCTATTGATGAGTTGCAAGAGTTTTTTAAAAAAGTAAAGCTTTCTAAATATGATAAGCAACTTGCAAGTAGAATATTACTAGAAATAAATATGCGTCTGCAGACTATGATGGATGTAGGCCTGTCCTACCTGGACCTAAATAGAGTATCTGCTAGTTTGAGTGGTGGAGAAACACAGCGCATAAATTTGACTAGAACTATCGGTTCTAATTTAACGAACTCGATCTACATTTTAGATGAACCTAGTATTGGCTTGCATCCAAAGGATACGGAGAAATTAGTCAAGGTTTTAAAAAATTTACGCGACCTAAAGAATACAGTAATTGTAGTAGAGCATGAAGAAGACGTGATTAGAAATGCAGATCATATCATTGACATAGGTCCCAAAGCTGGGGTATTTGGTGGGGAGCTCGTGTTTTCTGGTCCGTACAAACAAATGCTCTCTAAAAAAAATAAGGGATTGACACGTCTCTATCTAACAAAAGAGATGTCAATCGCAGTCCCGAGCACCAGACGCAAGTTTAGCAATAAGATTCTTCTTAAAGGCGTGCGACAACATAATATAAAAAACATAGATGTCACGATTCCGTTGGGGGCATTGACAGTAGTTACTGGAGTGTCTGGGTCAGGCAAGACCTCTTTAGTCAAGCATGTTTTATATCCTGCTATCAAGAAGGACCTTGGAGAATCTTTTGCGTCTTCTATGGGCTTATACGATAGTTTAGAAGGGGATACTGCACGAATTGATTCTGTAGAAATGATCAATCAAAACCCAATAGGAAAATCTTCGCGATCAAATCCAGTGACCTATGTAAAAGCTTGGGATGCAATTCGGAAATTATATACCGGACAGCAGTTATCAAAAATAAGGGCATATAAGTTGAAACATTTTTCGTTTAACATTGAAGGAGGAAGATGTGAAAATTGTAAAGGAGAAGGGGAGATTACGGTAGAGATGCAATTTCTAGCTGATGTAAAATTAACTTGTGAAGATTGTGGAGGAAAGAAGTTTAAAGACGAAATATTAGAGGTTGAATATAAAGGGAAGAATATTTTCGACATTCTAAATATGAGCATAGATGAGTCCATTGAATTTTTTGAAGACAAACGTGCAATTTTAAATAAGTTGTTGCCGCTACAGGATGTAGGTTTAGGTTATGTGCAGCTTGGACAGGCCTCTAGTACACTTTCTGGCGGTGAGGCGCAACGTGTGAAGTTGGCATCTTTCTTAGGAAAATCAAATTCATCGCAAAGTATCCTGTTTATCTTTGATGAACCTACCACTGGTTTGCATTTTCATGATATTAATAAGTTGTTGACTGCTTTGAATGCCTTAATAGAACAGGGTCATACTGTCTTGGTAGTAGAGCATAACATGGAAGTAATTAAGTCGGCTGACTGGATCATTGATTTAGGACCTGATGGGGGAGTGAATGGAGGGAATCTTGTATTTGAAGGCAGACCTGAAGACTTAGTGAAGGTAAAAGGATCGCACACAGGAAAATTCCTAAAAGAAAAGTTGAAATAAAAAAGACTGCACCTACAAATGATTTTCAAAATTAGTATCAGTAGATAGTTTGCATGCTACTCAATTATAAGCTTTTGGACTTTTATTGTAATTCCGTCTAAGGTCAGTATTTTGAGAATATAAGTTCCTAATTGTAAGCTTTGAATATCAAGTTGCTCTCCTACAAGCTGGCTTTCTAATTGCAAGCGTCCGTCAGAACTGTATATTTCTACGGTTACACTTCCAACGATACCGGATATGTTTATTTTTTCTGTTGTGGGATTAGGAAAGATACGAATAGGTCCCAGTTCTTTGTTAAACTGTACTGACCTAACAGGTGAATGACTAAAAGCACCATTATGATCTACTTGTTTCAATCGGTAGTAGTTTGTTCCTTGTATCGGATGTTTGTCGGTAACAGAATACACCTTTATATCATACGAGTTGCCACTGCCTTCTAGTTCAGCTATTTTTTCAAATCGCACAGCATCCGTGGATCTTTCAATGTCGAAATGCGAGTTATTTATTTCATTTGCAGTTTTCCAATCAAGTATTACAGTTTGATTATTTCTAATTGCCGTAAATGCTATTAATTCTACGGGTAGAACTGTAGCACATGCTCCAACAATTGTAAAGTTATCCGAAGAATCATCCCCTCCATTGATAACTGTTGCTATTGCATCAAATCCATTTTCAGTATCTGGGCAAATTGATATCATGTCAGTTTCAAACTCAAAGGTAAACATCTCACTATATAATTGACCAATGGAGGCTATTTGTGCTCCTGATATCGTATTAGCCACTTGATCATAAGTCCATGCATATCTTGTATTTGCCCCAAAACTAGAGCTTATATCGGAAATGCCGTTTGGAAGAATAATGTCGTAAAGGTTTATTAGTATTTCAGTATCTCCAGCATTGGGGTAACCCGGTAAATTTACATTTGTTACTGAGAAAATAAACGTACCGGTTGCTATTCCACCATTTACAGAGATTGGGAAATTAATAGATGATGAAGTTATATTAATGTTTTCTTGAGCGAGCAATGTTGAGCTGAAAGCAATCAATAAGCTCGTAAAAAAGTATATCAGTATGTTTTTCATAGTTTGGATATCTATATACTAAGATTTCACTCTTAAAAGTATGCATCAAAGCTATAGAAATTTTTGATACTTAGAATATGGGTAGATACTTTACTCAAACTCGTTAAACGCAATAATGCTCCATACTAATTTAATAAAAAAAGCCTGCCTGTTACCATCGTAACTGACAAGCTTATTGTACCCTAATCTTAAGACCTTTCAATCCTAAGATGAGAAGTGTCTTGGTGGTGTTATTTACTTACGATTATCTTTTCAGTATGCATTTTATTTCCTTTTGCATCTACTACTTGGAAAATGTAGGTACCTGCGTTGAAATTATGCGTTTGAACAATTCCATTTGAATTAATATTTTTCTCATATGCTAGCTTTCCAGACAGGTTATAAACTTCTAATCTAGTGTTCTCTTCCGTGTTAGAGATTTTTACAAAATTGGTTGTAGGATTTGGAAAAATATTTATAATTCTTTTCTCATTTTCAAATTCTACAATTCTGATTTCTGAAAGAGTACTTTTACCGTTAAAATCATATTGGTTTAGGCGATAGTAGTTTTTACCTGTAACTGGGCTTTCGTCTAAAAATGTATAATGTGATATTGCATTTGTAGTTCCATTACCTTCTACTGTGCCTATTTCTTCAAATATTCTCCCATCCTCAGAACGTTCGATTACAAAGTGTGCGTTGTTTATTTCTGAAGCTGTTGACCATTCTAATACGCTTGTATCGTCTTCTTTATGAGCGGTGAATTCTGTGAGTTCAACTGGTAAAGTAAGGGCTGCTGAAGTACAAGTATATGAAGAGGCAACATTATCTGATAAATTTCCATCATCTCCATTCATGATTTTTCCAGTAGCGGTAAAGCCATTGTCTTCTGTAGGACATGCAGAGTTTCCAGTGACATCAAAACAGACTGTGATTTGTTCTGAATACAAGAATCCAATAGGGGATGACTGTACGCCTAAAAAGGTATTATTCTGAGCGTCATAAGTCCACGTATAAGCACTTGTTCCGAGATCGCTTGATAAATCATCTACGCCATTCGGTGGAGTAATTAAGTCAAGTTCTATTAGTATTTCTGTGTCGCCAGCACTTGGATAACCAGGATTATTTACATTTTGGATTTTAAAATTAAAGCAGCCAGTGCCGTCATTTTCAATAGGTTCTAAGGGAGCAGGTCCTACAAAAGGAGCTGTAAGGTTTAGATTTTCTTGTGCATTTAGAGAAAGGACAGATGTGATAGCAAGTATCACGAGTAGTGTGTGTTTTAAGGTATTCATTATAAGTGTTTTAAGTATTAGGGTAAAATTTTACTTAATCGACACTCTTAAAATCGCCTTGCTCGTGATTTTATCGAAAGGTTAGGATAAGGGTGTGTTTTAAGTTTCTCTTTTTCTTTCTTCGCTCGTTCCTTCGATGATAAGACAGAATAAAAACCCATTACCCTCATTTTTTAAGAAAATATTATGAGTGTTGATGCGATTATGAAAACTTGATGACATAAACTTTGTAAGAAGCTTATCAGTTTGACAAAAGTAGAACAATGAAATGAGACAAATTTGTTTTACGTGAGTGGCAGTAATGGTAAGCCCTACATGTAATTACACCTTACTTATTGCAATTTTCTATCCTTCCAGATATATGATTTTAAAAACAAGCTAGCAAAGCCTATCCAAACTATGTAGACTATGTATATTATACTGGAAGGAACAAAAGAGCGTATGCGTTCAGCACTAAAGTAGCTATTGAGTTTTTGTAAATAGAAATAATCGATAGTGAGTTTTCCTATAATTTGTGAAGCAAATACGAATAAAGCTGTTATCCCAAAAAATGGAATAAGAGCAAGATTGAGTAATATGCTGCAGCAAAAGACAAAGACAATACCTAGAGTCAGTGTGATCGCTTTTTTGTTGTAGGATTTATTTTTAGTACCCCATCTTAATCTCTGTTGGTAGAGCGATTTCCAGGTAGATTCTGCTTGTGTTTCTACTGCGGCGTCTGGGTTTTTAAGAAAATAGACATCATCACCACATATTTCTGCAATTGCTTGTATAAGAAAGACATCATCGCCTGAGGCGTACTGTTTTGATGCATTATATGCACCCACATCGAAGAATTTTTCTTTCAAGAAAGACATATTTGCTCCGTTAGCCATATACCACTTATCAGAAAAAATGCCTGCTTGTGTTACGCCCATCATACCTGTTAGATCCAAAGATTGGAAACGTTCGATTAGACTAGAAGTGTGTTTATACCTTATAGGTCCCGTAACGCACTTAGCTGCATAGATTGAGTAAAAGGAGCTGTGGAATGCCATCCATTGCTTAGGTACCTGACAATCTGCGTCTGTAATTAGTATTATGTTCCCATTGGATTGTGTAATACCATATTCGATTGCCTGCTTTTTCCCTAGTTGGTTTGGATCTGTAAGTGTGTATACTTTTACGTTGTGGTTTTTAATGGAGCGTACTAAAGCAGCTGTGTTGTCTTCAGAATGATCATCGACTACGATGATTTCGTACAGCTCGCTTGGGTAATTATTATCAAGAATAGATTGAATAGAAGCGATAATATTTTCTTCTTCGTTTCTTGCTGCGATTATGATACTTAAAAAAGAGGAAGGAGAATAACTGTCAGGAATAAGATGTTCTTTTTGCTCTTTCCAGTGCCCAAAAATATCAAGCATAAGAACCCCATACAAAAGGATTAATAGGAGCGATATGGAAAAGTATAGGATCAAACGGTTCTACTTGAAGAGATCATCATAAGTAGAATCTGTTTCTTTACTCTTCGTTTTTGGAGATCGCGTTTCTTTGCTTATTTCCATTTCAGGCAGGTCTAGAAAGTCCTCATCGTCTTCCACTTCTTCATAATCATCGAAAGTATCTTCTTTTTCCTTGACCTTCTTTTTGGCTTTGTGCGTTACAAAGGCTTTGAAGAAAAGAAAAGCACTTAATACAGGAAATCCTAAAACGGACAAGGCGGAATACACAAGTCCTCTTGGAAGATCGTTTTTCAAATTTCTACCGAGCATCTTTCCGTAGTCAAATACCACATTTCTATTATAAATCAAAGCGAGAATAAACAGAATAGGAGCTAACCACGAAAGTAGAGTAAATATACCTGAGACCATTTGAAATAAAACAAATATGATGAGTGCGAATATTGCTATTCCAATAATTCCACCTAAGGGACTTGATTTTCTGTTCTGTCTTTGATTTGTCATTGTTTCAGTGCTTATTCTAAAATTAATACAATTTGGATTAACAAATAGTTTTATATATCTAAGACTCTGTAGACATTTCTAGGAATTGCATCTCGTAGAGAGCTTTGTATTTGCCATTTCCCTTTTGCAGTAAGCTATTGTGATCTCCAGATTCTACAATTTGGCCCTTATCTAGCACAAGAATCTTATCTGCATGTCGAATTGTTGAGAGTCTGTGAGCAATGATGATAGAACTTCTTTTCTGAATTAATTTTTCGATGGCGTATTGGATAGTTAATTCTGTTTCAGTGTCTATAGAGGAAGTGGCTTCATCTAGGATCAAGACATCTGGATTAAACACGAGAGCGCGGACAAACGAAATCAATTGCCGTTGCCCCACGGATAAATTTGAACCTCTTTCGGAGATAATAAAGTCATATCCTTCAGGTAACTGTATAATATAACGATGCGCGCCTATCATCTTAGATGCTTTTATTATTTCTTCTGTTGTTATAGACGCATTTCTCAAACGGATATTATCAAGCACTGTTCCGTTAAACAAAAAAACATCTTGCAATACCATTGAAATTCTACTTCTCAGATGACTCAATTCATATTTTTTTATGTCGAGGCCATCAATTTTTATAGAGCCTTCTTTTATTTCATATAGCCTGTTTAGCAAATTGATTATTGTGGTCTTTCCAGACCCCGTACTCCCTACAATAGCAACAGTCTCACCTGGATTTAATTGGAAAGAAACATTATTGAGAACATAGTTATCTGTTTCATAAGCAAAACTCACATTTTCAAATTCTACTTTACCGTCCATTTTGTCTTTTTGGATAGTACCATAATTTGGCACTTTATTTTTATTGTCCAGCACATTAAACACTCTCCCCGATGCGACCAAGCCCATCTGAAGCGTATTAAACTTATCCGCCATTAGTCGAATAGGTCTGAAGAGCATAGAAAGAAACATGGGAAACACGATCAAGGAACCAAATGATACCTTGCCTTCCAGATAGCCACTGGCACCATACCAAATTAGTAGGGCAAATGCAAAAGAAGAAAACAGTTCTACTACCGGAAAAAAGATAGCGTAATACAAAATGGAATTTAAGTTCGCTTGGGTATATGCTTTGTTGATTACCTTAAATTTCTCCATTTCTCTTTTCTCTGCATTCAGGATTTGGATTTCACGCATGCCCGATATGCGTTCTTGGAGAAACGCATTCATCTTAGAAATCTGTGTACGTACATGTTGGTAAGATATCTTTACCTTTTCTTTAAAAATATAAGTCGCTATTATCAAGAATGGCATTACGAGCAAGCATATCAATGCAAGTCGCCAACTGGTATAAAACATAATTCCGATTACGGCAAAAAGACCAAGTAGATCTGCAATAATTGTGAATGACCCTTGTGTAAAGACAGTATTAATTGCCTCAACATCATTAATTGTGCGTGTGGTGGATTGACCAACAGCAGTTTGGTCAAAATATTTTAGCTGCAACTCTGTGATATGCTTGAACACATTATTTCTAAGATCCAGAACAACATATTGCCCTAGCAGTGAAGTGATATATATAAATGCATACCTTAACGGACCTACAAGAAGCACAATCCCGATAAAAACAAATGCTACAAGGGTTAGGCCTTCCATGTCGTTTTTAATGATGTAATCGTCATACATGACCTTTATTAGATAGGGTCGAATGTTCGTTAGAGGTGCTAAGACAACAGCAAGGGTTACAGCCACCCAAAGTAATTTTTTATAAGGTAGGGATAAAGCAAGTACTCTCGCCAGTAGATACCAATCCAATGATTTTTTCTTTTCCGCCATTATTGACACAATAATACAGCCAATCCGAGGATATTGTTTTGTGATTGTGGACTTTTTTAAAATTAAAGAGAGAAGACACATTTTACTGTTGAATAAAAGTCTTTCAATAAGAAATGAGTTGGATATAAATTTTTTGGGCGATACCTGATTCTATAGAATCAGGCCCGGGCTATCCAGGGGTTCCGTCCTCATGCTCCGCATGACGACAGCCTTCCGGCTCCCTTTTTATCCCTATCGCAAATTCAATGGGTCAGAGGACCTGCTTGAAGAGTCTGTATTAAATCGGATTTCGTTGGAAAAGTATAAACAAAAACTATTATCTATTCGTGCGCCCTCAAGGCATTCATAGCAAGCCTTCGTCAGCAAAGCTAAAATAACCGCTTTGAGAAATTATAAGATGATCTAATACCTTGATTTCAATTGCATTTCCAGCAGTTACTAGCTTTTTTGTGATATTGATATCTTGGCTGCTGGGTTTGAGGTTACCTGAGGGGTGATTGTGTGCTAAGATGACAGCACTCGCAAGATTATCTAGGGCTACTTTGAAAATTACCTTTGGGTCTACCACTGTGCCGGAGACGCCTCCAGAACTTATTTGTTTTTCTGCTATTACTCGGTTGTTTCTATTAAGGAGTAATATCCAAAATTCTTCTAAGTTTAAATCAGCAACTACAGGAGCAATTATTTCATAGGCATCATTACTACTTTCAATTTTTTTAAGAGATTTGGCCTTGCTAGCTTGTTTTCTACGAGCAAGTTCTAGAGCAGCAATTATGGAAATAGCTTTGGCCTCGCCGATTCCTTTAAAATTGCGGAGATCTTTAATGTTCGCTTTTGATAACTCTTGTAAATTGTTTGCATAGAAAGAGAGAATTTTTTTGGCTAGCTGCACGGCGGTTCGGTCTCGCGATCCAGACCCTATTAAAATCGCAAGTAACTCAGCGGTGCTAAGTGCTTGTGTTCCTTTTAGAATTAACTTTTCTCTCGGACGATCTTCTGCAGCCCAAGACTTGATTGTATTGTTTGTATATGTCATCTACCTTTTATGGTAGAAAGTGTAGCAAGGTAATCATGTGAGGATGTTAAATTTGATCAAGAGCGTGGCTAAGGTCCTGTTTCAAGTCTTCTACATCTTCAATTCCTATACTGAGTCGGATGAGTGAATCTGTCAAACCTACCTTCAGGCGCTCGTCTCTCGGAATAGAGGCATGTGTCATAGAAGCGGGATGTCCTATGAGTGATTCCACACCACCTAATGATTCTGCTAGACTAAATAAATGTGTATTACTCAGAACTGTGTTTGCATTTTCTACGCTACCATCTACTAAATCAAAAGAAACCATTCCTCCGAACATGCGCATTTGCTTAGCAGCGACTGCATGCCCAGGATGTGATTCAAATCCTGGATAGTATGTTTTGCTCACCTTAGGATGGTTGTCTAAAAAGTTTGCGATGATTGTAGCATTCTCACATGAACGCTGTACGCGAATGTGGATAGTTTTAATACCTCTCAAAACTAAAAAGCAATCTTGTGGTCCTGGGATTGCTCCAGCTGCATTTTGAATGTATTGAAGTTTGTCAGCAAATTCTTCATCATTGGTTATGACACATCCATGGATTAAATCTGAGTGGCCTCCAATATATTTTGTTGCAGAGTGCATCACTATATCAGCACCTAAATCAAGTGGTGTTTGAAGAAACGGAGATGCGAAGGTGTTATCAACACAAACTTGGATATTTTTATCTTTTACTAGATCGCAAACAGCTTTAATATCAATGATGTTTAGCATAGGATTTGTAGGTGTTTCTACCCAAATCATTTTTGTGTTCTCATTGATAGAGTTTTCCAATTCGGACATGTTATCCATGCTAACAAAATGGAATTTGATTCCATATTTGCCGTAGAGGCTCTTCATGAGTCTATATGATCCACCATACAAGTCATTTGTAGAGATAAGTTCGTCTCCAGGATCCAATGTCTTAAGGATTGCATCTAAGGCAGCTAACCCGCTAGAGAAACAAATAGCGCGGCTTCCATTTTCAAGAGCAGCAAGATTTTTTTCTAAGACTGATCGAGTCGGATTATGGGTACGTGCATACTCATAACCTTTGTGCACACCAGGAGCATCTTGCACATAGGTAGAGGTTTGGAAAATAGGAGTCATTATAGCTCCTGAACTTGGATCAGGCTCAATACCTGCATGGATTGCTTTGGTACCAAACTTCATGGTGGTTTATTTTTTGGAAAGTTAAATTATTTTCTTGCAAGTGCCTTTTTTGCGGCGATTACAATATCATTGACTCCTAAGCCATATTTATCTAAAAGTTGTGTAGGCTTTCCGCTTTCTCCAAAACTATCTTGCACTGCTACAATTTCTATCGGTGCAGGAGTGTTGCGAGAAAGTAGACTGGCAATGCTTTCACCAAGGCCTCCATTCATCTGATGTTCTTCTGCAGTTAAGGCACAACTTGTTTTAGCCACAGAATTAAGAACAGCCTTTTTGTCTAAAGGTTTTATCGTGTGTATGTTTATAAGCTCCACACTGATACCTTCTTTATCAAGAATTTTGGCGGCTTCAACGCATTGCCACACCATATGTCCAGTTGCGAACATGCTTATGTCTTTACCTTCTGCGAGGGTAATTGCTTTACCGATTTCAAATTTCTGCCCTTCTGGCATAAAGACTGGCCAAGATGGTCTTCCAAACCTCAGATAGACGGGCCCATGGTGTTCTGCAATTGCTAAGGTAGCGGCTTTGGTTTGATTATAGTCACATGGATTGATTACTGTCATCCCAGGTAACATTTTCATCATACCTAAATCTTCAAGTATTTGATGCGTTGCACCATCTTCCCCTAGGGTTAAACCAGCGTGGGATGCACATATTTTTACGTTTTTATGCGAGTATGCGATCGATTGTCTGATCTGATCATAAACACGACCAGTAGAAAAATTTGCAAATGTTCCTGTGAAAGGTATTTTTCCTCCAACAGCTAAACCTGCTGCGATTCCCATCATATTCGCCTCTGCGATTCCTACTTGGAAAAAACGATGAGGAAATTCTTTGATAAAATGTTGCATTTTTAATGAACCGATCAAGTCTGCACAAAGAGCAACGACTTCAGAGTTTCTTTTTCCTGCTTCCAGAAGACCTGCGCCAAAGCCATCTCTGGTCGCTTTCTTTTCTGTATATGTTATTTCTTGGATCATAATTATTAATAGTCTCCTAATGTTTCTTCTAACTGAGCTAAAGCAATATCTTTTTGTTCGTCATTGGGTGCTTTACCATGCCACGCATGTGTTCCTTCCATGAAGTCTACTCCTTTCCCCATCTCTGTTTTCATAAGAATTACTACGGGTTTACCTTCCACTGATTTTTCTTTTGCCTGCTGCACAGTGCTTATAATATCTTCAAAATTATGGCCATCCATCTCTAAAATGTTCCACCCAAATGTTCTCCATTTTCCAGGAAGGTCACCTAGGCTTAATACATCATCATTGGAACCATCAATTTGTTGACCGTTCCAATCCACAATTGCTATCAAGTTAGTCACTTTATGGTGTGCAGCAAACATAATCGCTTCCCAGACTTGACCTTCTTGCAGCTCTCCATCTCCGGTAAGCACATAAACAAACTTATCATCGTTATAAAGACGTTTTGAAAGTGCTGCGCCTATTGCAACAGAAATTCCTTGACCGAGAGATCCACTTGCAATTCTTATACCGGGAAGTTTTTCATGCGTTGCAGGATGGCCTTGTAATCTTGAGTTTAATTTTCTAAATGTTGCAAGTTCTTCGACAGGAAAGTATCCACTTCTAGCGAGTACGCTATAGAAAACGGGTGAAATATGTCCATTACTTAAAAAGAATATATCCTCATTTTTTCCATCCATATTAAAGGTAGGATCGTGATCCATAATATGAAAGAAAAGTGCTGTTAAAAAATCTGTGCAACCTAAGGATCCACCAGGATGTCCTGATGCAGCACCGTGCGTTTGTCGGATGATATCTCTACGCACTTGAGAGGCGATGTTTTTGAGCTTTGTTGTTTCGGTCATTCGTGTTAAATAAAAAAGGGCAATTTGAAAATTCAAACTGCCCGTAAAGTTAAATATCTTTTTGAAAGTAGTATTTAGTTGACAGATTCAACTAAAGCTTTTCCAGCTTTAAACTTAACTAAAGTTTTTGCTGCGATTCTAATTTTTTCTCCAGTTGCAGGGTTTCTGCCATCTCTAGCTTTTCTTCTGTTAGTTGAAAAAGTCCCAAACCCAACGAAAGATGCTTTACCACCCTTTTTTAATTCTTTTTGAATAGATTCGAAAACGCAATTAACAGCTTCAGTAGCTTCTGCTTTTGAAATATCAGCTTTTGCAGCTACATTGGTTATAAGATCTCCTTTGTTCATTATTTAAATTTTATTTATGAATTAGATATCTCAAAAGTATAGCAATGGTAACATATAAACAAACTTTTATATATATTAAATCAAGTAATTACAGGGTTTTCGGGCTGAAATTGCCCGATTTTGCTGCTTTTAACAAAGAACTAGCAATTTTGACCTTAAACTCTTATCTTTGGATAGATGATATCAAAAATCAAAAAAGCTCTTTTTATAGGAATTTTGCCAGCCTTTTTCCTTGTAAGCCTACCGTCTTGTAAGACGGGTGAAGGGTGTTTAGCGACTGAAAAGATGAGTCAAGAGGTAGATTTAAGCAATACCAAACGAGGAAAATCTTCGCTGTTTGGGAAAAAGAGGACAAAGAAAATAAGAAAGAAAACGGGTTCTTAGTTCTGATCAAAATACTCTCCTATCAATTCACCTATATAATTTAGTGCACTTATAACAAGAAAGATTGCAAGCCCTGGAAACAATGCTAGCCACCAAGCTCTATAATTATTTTTGACCTCTGATAGCATACTTCCCCAACTAACCTCCTCAACAGCCAAACCTAACCCCAAGAAGGATAGACTTGCTTCTAATAAGATAGCTGCAGAAAAACTAAATGCGAAACTTACTAGTGCTGGTCCTATCGCATTGAGAAGTAAATGTTTCGTTATAATGTTCCAACTTGATGCACCAGAGGTTTCTGCGCTTTTGATAAAATCTTCTTCTTTAAGCTTAAGAATTTCTGCGCGCGTGTATCTTCCGATAATAGGCCATATGACAAATGCAATCGTAAGCACCAGACTTGTGATTCCCGGCTTTGCAAAAATGCTGAGTAAGACAAGAATGAAAAATATATTTGGAATAGATTTATAGACTTCAAAGATCCATAGAACTATATTGTCTAAAGGAAAGCGAATATTTTGCTGGAGAAGATTTTGAGTTTTTGAAAAACCTATGGTACCAGAGAGTAGAATAATTATGCTAGCACCTACTTCCCACATACTATCCTTTTCATATCCAAAAAAGAAACCAAAGGAAAGTTGATATCCTAATAGCAATACACAGAGAAATAATATAATGAGTTGGACAAAATTTAATTTCAATGAATTGTTTCCAAAATAACCAGAAGCTGTACCAATAAAGATCCCTATAAGGAATGCAATAAGGGCTGCGAATAAGCCAATGCGTAAGGCAATACCACTCCCATATAGGAGTCCTGCAAGGCTGTCTCTTCCTAAGGCGTCTGTACCTAACCAATGCCTATATCGAAGACTAGAGACCACTTGTCCCTCTAAAGGGCTTACAAATCTTCCATTCTGTATATCGATAGATTTTTGGGAATAAGGAATCAATGGTTTCACAGTCCAGGTGCATGCATCGCTGTATTGAGACGATCCATTCCATAGTTTGCTTAATACAGGAAACTCAATACCATTTTTTGAGGAACAAACAAGGGGAATGTCGTTTGCAATAAAAGGGGCGAGCAATGAGATTATAAATAAGCTAAGGATAATCCATAGCGCAATGCGTCCACGTTTCCTTCCTCGGATAAAGCGAAATATGCGTTTTATTATCTGCATCTTTTAAGCTGTATCTAAACGAATTTTAGGATTTGATTTTGCATATAATAGATCACTGATTAAAAATGATACACTTGTAATGATTGCTACTAAAAACACAACACCAAATACAACATTCCAATCAGCAACCATGATTGATTGAAATATGAGTCTGCCAAGGCCGGGTATATTAAATATTGTTTCAATTATTACAGAGCCTGCAATTGTTCCAGGTATGGCAGAACTGAGTAAAGTTATTATAGGTAGGATTGCGTTTTTAAATCCATGTTTAGTTACCATAGATCTATATGTTAGTCCTTTGCTCAGAGCAGTTCGTGCATACGGTTTACCAATTTCCTGTGAAAGACTTGATTCCATTTGCCTACTTATATAGCCAAGTGCATGCAGGGTAGTCACTAAAATGGGAAGAAGGAGAAGTTTTCCAGAACTTGCAAATTTCCCCCAAAAGCCTTGCTCTGTAGGATCTATTACGCTAATGGTTGGAAAAATATTAGTCCATGATCCATAGTCATCTGTTGTAAAAAAGATGAGCATAATTGTGGCAAACCAAAAAACGGGAATAGCATATAATAAGTAGGAAAGCATTTTGAAGAATTCAGCCGTTCGTCTTTGCTTTGTAGTTTTGGAAAATACGCCTAAGGATATCCCAAGGATAAAACTAAGTAGAATAGAAATAATAACAAGAATTATGGTCCATTGGAATGCATCCCAAATTTTATTAGATACTTGCTTGCCATCTATAAAAGAGATACCAAAATTCCCTTTAGATATGTTTGCAAGCCATTTATGATATTGATTGTTTGCACCGTTCCATTGAAATACAGGGAAGGATATCCGTTTTTCTTGTTGTAAGTATTCGTTTTCTTGTTTCTTGTCTGAAGGAAAGATCGCACGATTCTTAGGGAAATGGGATGGTCTGAGACCAAAGTAGAAATTTGGAAGATCTAGATTATTCTGCTTTGCAATTTGGAGGTAATCCACTTTTGTATATCCATCGGTGCTATTGTTTTGTTCCGCTTTTCCTTCTAGCTCAAGTATGTTTAATACAGTGTCTTGAGGAACATTTTTACTTATATAAAATATGACAAAGGAGATACTTAGTAGTACAAAGGGTATTCTTAAAATACGTTTAGAAAGATACCAAAGCATAGTTGTTAATTGACTGCAGCTACTTTAGGTGTAAATGTATTTGCTAAATAGCCAGGTCTTTTAGATGTTTGTTTGGCATCTAAATCAGCATCGACTATAATTTTTTGACGCGGACAATAGAGCCAAATTACGGGTTGATCTTCATACATGATTTCCTGTAGTTGAAGATACAGCTGATCGCGCTTGCTTTCATCTTTCTCTGATCGAATATCTTCCATTAATTTGTCTGCTTCTGGATTGCTATAGGAGTAATAATTACGACCTTCTTTTATATTGTCTGAATGCCATCTAGAATATGGATCATCTGGAGCAGCATCTTGTGAAATAACAAGGGCAACAAGATTGTATTTCTTTGGGCCTATGTTTTCTGAATTTATGAGCGACATCTTCTTTCGCGTAATGGTTAGATTAATTCCTGCTTTTTTAGCAGCATCCTGCACAAGTAAGCTGATGTTTTCAGAAAGCTGACTTCCCGTGATAAGAATTTCTAAATCCATTTGTACTTTCTTACCATTCAGGTTTTTATCTACAACACCGTCGCCATCTGTATCCGTCCATCCAGCTTCATTTAATAACATATTTGCTTTATAAATATCAAACGGGATAGGTTGGAGTTTTCTATTATAATAAGATTTACTAGGATTAAAATGACCAATCGTTCTATCGCCATAGCCGTACTCAATAGTTTTTATAATAGTTTCCATATCGAAAAGATGTGCAATAGCACGCCTTACACGTTTATCATTTAGTTTTTCGTCCGCATTGTTGAGAGCTATATAGTAATATCGCATAAGAGAAGGCGATAAAAAGTGGGCTTGGTCTTTATAGTTTTCATCGTTTTGTAATTCTTCAAATAATCCAGCATTTGAAGTTGGCAAGACATCTATTTGATTTCCTTTAAATGCTGTAAGTGCTGTGTTTTCATCCGGAATTATTTTAAAGACCATTTTTATAGAGCCAGCTTGAAGAAAGGGGTTTTCTGGATAATTGTTTCCCCAATAGTCTGATTTCTTCTGAAGTACAATACTTTGGTTCGTTGTCCAAGACTCTAAAGTATAGGGACCTGCACCTATTAGTATTTCTCTTAATGTTGCAGCACTATTAAATGTATCGCTAAATGATTTTATATCACCTTCGGCAACAAAATCATTTTCAAAACTAACATCATTAGGGAATTTATTTAGACTTGAATTTTTATCATAAATATGTTTTGGTAATATATAAGAAGTAAGGGCAATTTCTTTTGCAAGCATATGGTCTTTATCCATTATTACCCTTAGTTTTTTGGGATTTTCCTTGTCTGGAATCACATTTTTAATGTATTTAAATAGAGACCTCCAAGCACGTGCATTAGTTGTGGGGAGTTTTACCGCCTTCACTGTAAACGCATAATCTGCTGCTGTAATAGGCAGTCCGTCACTCCACACTGCATCGTCTTTAATTGTTATGTCAAAGGCTAAGTCTCCTTCATAGGGATCGTCTGTTAGAACTTGAGCATCTGGAATTTTTTCAATTAGAATAGGGAACAATTCTAAAGTTTCTGGATGATAATCAGCTAATGGAACAAAAATATATTGATACACTTCTCGCGAACTTGCAGAGGGATTAAATACAGGGTTGAGTTTATTAGGATCTTTTTTGAGACGGATGTTCAGAGTCTCCAAATTCTCTGGTATGGGTGTATCTGTCTTGCATGCGGTACACATGACCAGGCAAAACAATATTTTTATACTCCAGTTTAACTTTATCTGCATAGGAACATTTGATTCTATGAAGTTAAGAATATTCATATGAAACTTGACATACGATGTGATTTGAAAGTAGTAATTTACCAAATATGAAAACTAAAATTTTAATAGGTGGTGGATCTGGTATGGTGGGCACAAGACTAAGAGAACAACTAGATAGGGAAAAGTGGGATGTTAGAATTCTAAGTCGATCAATAGAGAAAAAGTCTTCGGAGTTTTTAGAATGGGACCTGTCTACGGGCAAAATGGATCTACAAGGCTTCAAACCGGACGTAATTGTAAATTTGGCTGGAGCTGGCGTTGCAGATAAATTATGGACGAAGGCACGGAAAAAAGTAATCATAGAAAGCAGAGTAGATTCAAATCATATTCTTGTGCAGGCGATTTTAAATAAAGAAATTCAACCAAAGGTGTTCTTAAGTGCATCGGCGATAGGAATTTATGGAGATCGTGGAGATGAAAAACTAACAACTAATAGCAAATTGGGTGATCCACAGAAATTTATGGTAGAGTGTTGCACACTATGGGAGCAATCCATTGATTCATTAAAAGGAAAGATAGATAGGATAGTAAAACTCAGAATAGGCTTAGTGTTATCGAATAAAGGGGGAGCTCTGCCTAAGATAATGATGCCAATGAATTTCGGAATAGCGCCTTATTTTGGGAATGGAAAACAATATTATGCTTGGATTCATATCGATGATCTCGTTTCGCAAATTATTCACCTTATTTCTACAGAGACGCTTTCTGGTGTTTTTAACGGTGTCTCCACGGAACCTCTCACGCTAAAAGAATTCACACGTAGGACAAAAGCGGCAAAAGGTAAAATTGGTTTAATGTTTCCAATACCTGCGTTTGCGCTAAAGCTATTTATGGGTGAGATGTCGAACGTGCTTTTGAACAGTAGTCGAGTCTATCCGGATCGCTTGCTGGCGAATGGATTTCAGTTTAGATATACTAAATTAGTAGATGCAATAAAAGATATTATAGAAAGAGGAGTCTAATTTTTTTGCCTTGATGCTTATTCAATGCCATTAATATTTGTTCCTTAACATCTCTTTCTTTTCATTCTTCGTGTTGGACAAGCCTCCGCGTGAGGTGCCTGAAGTTTCCCAGTCACGCTGGCGGGACCGAGCCGAATGGCGAGAACGGAAGGGACCGACGATCTTCCTGAGCACAGCGATGTAAGATGGGCACGCCCAAATCCAATAATAAAATTTAAGCTACAAAAGAATAGCACTGGACATTATCATTTCGTAACGATCTGTCTCGATATCTCTATGCTAGCTCTCACGAAATCTCGATGTCAAACACGGACTAGTCCTCAAAAATTTCTATGTTCTTCTTAGCCAATATTAGGTCTGTGAATTTGCCTTTAAACCGGGTAGCCCTAACCATATGATTGTCAATCCAGTGGTAGTTGCCGCCTCTAGGTTTTCCCATAAGAAGTCCATGATACTTAAATCCTTCCTTCGCTAGCCAAGCTTCGGTAACGGTCCTGTGGTCTTCTGTGCGTGATGTGAAGAAGGTAATAATATGCCCTTCGCGATACCACTTGTTTAATATTTCAAGAGCATCTGGATAGACTGCCGCAGTCTCCATTCGTTCAGGTTCCTCATTAGGGATATCGTCGCATATAGTGCCATCAATATCTATCAGATAGTTTTTTACTTCCTCAGGAAGAATAGGACTTAGTAATTTCCCGTCGTCCCCTTTAATGTTCTTTAGTTCGTGCGTATTCATAATTAAAATGAAAAATATTCTTCTGGATTTTCAGGCTTCCCATTATACCAGAGTTCAAAATGTAAATGTGGGCCATCAGATAGCGTCCCTGTGTTTCCAATAATTGCAATTGCTTCTCCTGCTTTTACCAAACTTCCAGTTTCCTTCAAAAGTACGGAATTGTGTTTATACACAGAGATTATATTATTAGGATGTTGTATGCTAATTGTGTTTCCGGTTTCTAAAGACCAGTCGGAATTTAGAATAACCCCATCCATTATACTTTTTATTGGAGTGTTCTTTGGTGCTAGAATATCAACTCCAAAATGTTTTTTATCAATCATAAAACCGTCGGAAACGGTTCCGTTTACTGGGTTGATGAAAAATAGTTCGTCTAGTAGGTTTGAACTGTTGATGGGAGTCTCTTGAACAGAAGAATTTTTCTTTTCAGAAGAGCTAACATTTCCGGCAAGATTTCCGCCTTTATCCTCTTCAACGCCATCTAGCAGATTTGTCAAACCATTGATATAAAGTTCTTGATTATCTATTTCTTCCTCGAGTAGGTCAATATTTGCCTTTAGCTCTAAAAATTGAGGGTTTGCATTTACATCACCATATCCTGGAATAAATCTTTTTACTGGAGTAAAAATTATAAATGAAATGATCAAAAGGCTCAAAACCACTAAAATTATGCTCAAAAGCGTGTAAATATTGAGTAATGAGATCCTATAAGACTGCATTTCTTCCAGTGTTTCGTCGTTCATAATGATGAGACGGAACGTATTTCGGAGCTTTTCACGAAATTGGGCCTTATTTTGTAGGTCTTTACTCATAGATTTTGATTAAAATCAAAATATTTATAACATAAATAGAGTTATATAAATTGGTGCAAAATTGTCGATAATACTGTGAATGATGCAATTATTGCTGGATTTATTCAAATAAAATACCAAACTTGAAACAAGTAATTTTAATTTTTAGTATTCTTCTTCTTTGTGTTTCCTGTTCTTCAACGAAGAAAAAGGGTGAAACAGGTAAATTAGGAAGGTTTTACCATAATGTTACTGCAAAGTATAATGGATACTTTAATGCGAACGAAATTTTGAAAGAAAGTTACGTTGTGCTAGAAGAAAGTAATGATGACAATTATGACCAGATTTTAAATCTGTACCCATTTCAGCCTTCAGATCCTAAAGCAGCGACAGCGGAATTAGATAGAGCTATAGAAAAAGTTTCAACTGTTGTCTCATTGCATCGTCCAAGCAAATGGGTGGATGATTGCTATTTACTTTTAGGAAAGGCACAATTTCTGAAACAAGATTATGAATCTGCTGAAGAGACGTTTCGATTCTTCCAAGAGGAATTTGATCCTTACAGTATTTATAATGCTAAATATGAAAAGAATAGAAAGCAATCCTCTGATGAGCAAAAGAAAGTACGGGAAGAGGAGAGAAATGTGAAAAGAAAGGAAGTAGAAGAAAAGAAAAAGGAGACGATGGAACAGAGAGAAGAAGCAAAAGAAAAGAAAGATGAAGAAAGGAAAAACAGAGACGAAGAAAGAAAAAATAAAGACAAGGCTAGAAAAGAACTTAAAAAGAAAACTACAAAGCTAAATGATGAGATTAGGGATATAAAAAAAGATTTAAAAGATGCTGAGAGAAAAAGAAAAGATGAAAGGCGTAAGCTGGAGAAAAAAGCGAGAAAGGACAAGAAACGCATAAAAAAACTAGACCCAAAGGCTGACAATCGGAGTTCAAAAGAAAAACAATTACAGTCAAAACTAGAATCAAAGCAAGCGGAGCTGGCACGACTTAAAAATCCCACTCCAGAAAAAGTAGAAGAAACAAAGGTAATAACTCCTAACGTAGAAACTTCTGCTGAGGAACCCGTTGCAGAGGTTAAAGAAGAAGAAAAAGAAGAAAAGAAATCAACTAAAAAGAAATCTACAAGAGAAGTACCTGGGGGAGGTTTATTCAAGCACAAGCCAGCATATTACGAAGGGATACTTTGGTTAGCAATGACTTATGCGGAACGTGGAAATGCATTTAGCTCAGAATATTTATTAAGAACACTGGAAGAAGAGAATGTTTATGAAGAAATTCAAGAAGACATTCCTGCGGCATATGCACATCTTTACTTGAAACAAAAGGATTATGACAAAGCCATTCCAGCACTTCAGAATGCAATAGATAAAGAAGGTGACAAAAAAGCGAAGGCGCGCTATTCTTTTATTCTAGCTCAGATCTATGAATTTCAAAACAATAGACAAGAAGCATTGAAGTATTATAATCAAGTGGATAATTACAAGCCTAATTTTGCAATGGACTTCAATGCGAAGTTGAAAAAAATAAAGCTCTCAAACACAACGGGAAAATCTTCCAAGCAGGCAGCAATGAAGAGTATTGATAAAATGTTGAAGGAGCAGAAATATGAAGAGTTTAGATCCCAGTTATATTTTGCGAAAGGAGAATTAGAAATAGAAGACGATAACATTGCTGAAGCGATTGTGCATTTCCAAAAGTCTTTGACTGAACCTGGAAGTTCAAAATTGCAACAAGCAAATGTATATTACAGCCTTGCGAATATATTTTATAAGCAAGAAAAATATCTACCTTCTTCTAGTTATTATGACTCTACGCTTATTGTCTTAGATAAAAAGGATGATAGGTTTTTAGAGGTAGATAAGCGCGCTCGAAGCTTAAAGGATATTGCTTTAAATCTTAAAATTATTACGGAGCAAGACAGCCTTTTAATGCTTGCTTCTCTAAGCAGAGATGAGTTAAAAGACCTAGCTAAAAAGACAGAAGAAGAGAATAAAGAAAAAGGCATGGTAGCTGAAAAGCCAACTGTTAAGAGGACAACGCGAAAGCCGTCAATTAATAGGCGCGGTGGCAGTAGTTTCTTTGCCTATAATGATCTAGCTATGATCCAAGGGAAAAGTGATTTTAAGAGAAAATATGGAGATCGAGCATTAGAAGATGATTGGAGAAGGTCAAATAGAACTGATGCTTCTGAAACAACCGACCTAGTAGTGGAAGAAGAGGAAGAGGAAGTGAAAGATTATTCTGATGAGCAAATACGCAGAATCTTAGGAGATATTCCGTTCTCCCCTGATCAGCAAAAGATTGCTAATAATAAGATTGCAGATGCATTGTACGACTTAGGTGTTAAGTACCGTGACAATCTGGATAGCTACGAGAAATCAACGGAGACGCTAGAAGAGTTATTGAGAAGATATCCTGATTTTGAAAAGAGATTGGATGCCTACTATTATCTATATCTTTCCTATAATGATTTGAATAATGCTTCAATGGCTGGAATTTATGCTGAAAAAATAGCGAGCGAATTCCCAGAATCTGATTATGCAAAAATTATATCAGATCCTAATTATTTGCAAGAGCTAATCGCAGATGGTGGATCACTTGAAAGGGTCTACAAAGAAGTCTATAGTTTGTTTGAAAATGAAAAGTACGCTCAAGCTAAGGCGCGCATAGATCAAGCAAAAAATGAATTGGAAACATCAAATCCTTACGCAGCTAAGTTTGGTTTACTGAACGCCATGTGTGTGGGTAGCTTGAATGGGAAAGATGCATATGTGAAAGCATTAAGGGATGTCACAACGAGATATCCTAATACGCCAGAGAAAACAAGAGCACAAGAAATATTACGATTCTTAAGAGGAGAAGGTGATGCGTTCTCTGATCTAATCTATGAAGAAGAAAAGGATGTTTTTAAGGTGGAAGAAGAAAAGTTACACTACAATATACTTGTCGTGTATGATATTAGCAATAGTGAGATGAACGACCTGAAAGTGGCACTTTCTAACTATAATAAAAAATATCACAAGCAAGACAAATTGAAAGTAGCGTCTATATTCTTAAATAGAGAAGATCAATCACAAATAGTTCTCATAAGACGATTTAAGGATAAGCCGAAAGCGATGAAATATTATGTGTCTGCACTTTCTAGGGCAGAAGAATTCACAAAGGGGTTAGATTTGGACTACACTATGTATCCAGTAACGCAGCGCAACTATAGAGAAATCATAAAGCAAAAATCAGAAAAAGCGTATCGTGCATTTTTCGATAAGAACTATCTGAATCAATAAAAAAAAGCTTGGCAGTTGTTGCCAAGCTTTTTTTTATTTCTAATAAGATGCAATGCATTTATGCCTTAGCTCTAATGTTAATTTGCAATTCAATATCATCGTTGATAAACTTATCTTTTATGTCATCTACAAATGACTTTGACATAAATTGAATTCCCCATTCCGTTCTGTTGATAGCAAACTTAGGAGTAGAAACAGATAAAGAGTTTCCTGAAACAGTTGTTTTAGCTCTAAAGCCAACCTGCTTTGTGACATCCTTCAAGGTTAAATTCCCATAGACCATACAATTTGCATCTGCGTTGCCCTCAAGGGCTGTTACTTTAGTGATTTCAAATTGTGCAGTAGGGTATTTAGCAACATTGAAGAAGTGATCTTCTTTGCCTGCTTCAGTACCTTTAAGATGCGCCTCTAAATCTGCTTTGGAGTCCCCTTCCAAATCTGTATTATTGATAGAGTTCATATCAAGGACAAATTTACCGCCCGTAAGCTTGCCGTCATCGAAGCTAACATTACCACTAGAAACGTTTAAAGTTCCTGTATGTGAACCAGTAGGCTTGCTTCCAGTCCAAATAACTTTACTCAAAGAGCTGTCAATGGTATAAGATTTACCACTTTTAACTGCAGCCTTGGCTGCACCTGAAGTGTTGGATTTACTTTTATCATTTTTACAAGAGACCATAAAGCCTATTAGCAAAAAAGGTAAGATTAATAAGGTGATTTTTTTCATTAGTATTTATTTATAATTTATGCGAAGCTAAATAATTATGAATTAGCGTACTGCTTTTCTTTTACAAAATCCATAACCTCAGTGAGGCTATTAAAATAGGTACATCTAAACGTATTTTGATGACGTTGCTGGGATACCTGAAATCCTGTGATAAGAAGATGGGAATTTTTGTTAGCACTTAAGAGCTTATCAATGTAGTTTTGTAGCTCTGCCCCTGCATAACTTTCATTTATAATCGTAAAGATATAATCTGGTTTAAAACTTTGTGTGGCCTCAAAGATATCATCAGGTTTTATATTCATCCCAATATTTAAAACATGCAATCCGTGCTCTTTTAAAACAAACTCCAGAAATAATAAAGAGAGTTCATGATTTTCTTTCTCTGGCAAATAAATAAGATACTTCTTTTTATCTAAGCATTTGTCAAGATTCAAATTCTCGATAGCGAGAAGGATTTTTCTTTTCACGATCTGAGTGATAAACGATTCGTGTACATTCTTTATAGATCCAGCAATCCACATAACGCTAATTTTATCCAGCAATGGATAAATAACTTCTAGCATAGTTGCTCTAAAACCTTTTTGTTTGATATTGTGATTTAGAATTTTATTAAAATTATATTCATCAAATTCAAACATCGCTAAGGTCAATGCATCTAATTGATCCTCAAATTTTTCGTGTACATCGGTAAGCTCGGCGACACGTGCTTTAATTTCACTTGTAGATAGGCAAGCTATTTTTGAAATCTTAAGCCCTTTCTTGTTCAAAAAGGCGACATTGAGCAAAAGTTGTAAATCCGAGTCTTGGTAGAATCGAATATTAGTTTTTGTTCTTTTGGGTGTAATTACTCCATATCTTTTTTCCCATATACGAATAGTATGGGCTTTTACCCCAGACAGCTTTTCAAGATCATTTATAGAATATATTACCATTTTCGTACTTAAAAGAAAATAAGAGTATACCTAGTGAAACATTATAAGTACAATAAAAGTTTACTCTAAGGTGAAAAGAAGCATTTTTTTTGAAATAAAAGAAAATAAATGAAAATTGGAATCGTATGCTATCCTACTTTTGGAGGAAGTGGTGTGATTGCCACAGAATTGGGGAAAGGGTTAGCGTCGCAAGGGCATCAAGTCCATTTTATAACATATAAAAGACCTGCTAGACTAAATGCATTTTATGAAAATATCACATATCATGAGGTAAATGCCCTCCAATACCCACTTTTTGAGTACACGCCATATGAATCTGAGCTGGCAAGTAAACTTGTTGATGTGGTGCGATATGAAAAATTGGATGTGCTACATGTACATTATGCGATTCCACATGCAGCAGTGGCATACATGACCAAACAGATTTTGAAAACAAAAGGAATTTATATTCCTGTAGTTACAACTCTTCATGGGACAGATATTACTCTGGTTGGAACCAATAAAGCATTTGCTTCAGTCGTAGAATTTAGTATTAATAATTCTGATGCAGTGACAACAGTTTCCGATTCTTTACGTCAAGAAACTCTGAATAAATTTGAGATTGATCAAGAGATTGAGGTGATCTATAATTTCATTGACCCTGATAGATTTAAAAGACTTAATAAAGATCATTTTAGAAAGGCGATTGCTCCTAACGATGAAAAGATTATCATCCACACATCAAACTTCAGAAAGGTAAAAAGGGTCGATGATGCTATTAAGGCGTTTGCAAAAATTCGTGCTGAAATAGAATGCAAACTTATCCTAATAGGGGATGGTCCAGAACGACCGGCGATGGAAGAACTGTGTAGACATATTGGCCTGTGTGATGAAATTAGATTTCTGGGAAAACAAGATGCTGTAGAAGAGATTTTGGCTATTGGTGATTTGTTTTTTCTTCCTTCAGAAAATGAAAGTTTCGGATTAGCCGCACTTGAAGCAATGGCATGTGGACTCCCTGTTATATCTACAAATATTGGCGGTTTGCCAGAAGTGAACACCGAAGGTGTAACTGGATTTTTATTTGACGTGGGTGATATAGATGGCATGGCAAAGAGCGCAATTAACCTTTTAGCGGATGAAAAACAATTAAAGAAAATGAAGGTAAATGCGTACAACAGATCGCAAGAATTTAAGCTAGACAAAATACTGGAGAGATACGTGCGTGTTTACAAATTAGTGATAGCGAAAGCAAAAAGCGAAGCTGTAACTATTTAATTTTGCTTGTGGATACGCTAGATACTAAACGCTAGCTAGACTTGTCCTCTTACATTTAGCGAATAACATCATTTGTAACCGTTGTTTTATAAAAAGTGGACATGCCGCCCTCTTTACATCTTGTAAGCTAGACATGAGATGTTTTCCCAAAGTATAGCGTCTAACGTCGTCTCTACTAATTTACAAATAGAATTTTTGTTACAAAACTGTCTGGATCTTCAAAACTATTATTAGACGAACTGAATACTAGATAAACACCCGTACTCGCTTTTCTACCTGTATAATCCATGCCGTCCCAGATAGCCTGACCACCAAGTGCCTCCGTCTCATGGACTAGCCTTCCGTTGATATCTGTAATTTTTACATTCGCATCATTTGCTAAGCCTTTAATCGCGATGGGCCCAGAATATTCTGGCCTTACAGGGTTTGGAAAAGCATATACATTGCTACTATGAAGCACTCCTCCATCAGTTGTTTGGGTTCTGTAGGAAATAATGCCTGATTCTGTACCTATAAACATCTCACCAGACTTAGGACTAAACACCATGTCTCTGATATTATCATTAAACAAAGGACTATTTTGTGTTGTAAAATGATGAATTTGCGTTTCGCCGTCCGGTGACTGCACGAATACTCCATTTTTAGTGCCAAACCATTTTCTGTTAGCACCATCAACTTCTATCGCACGAATATCCTCCGTTGCTAATAGAATTGCAGCGATACTGTCTTGTAAAACTTTCCTTAAACTTCCTTGGCATTCTGGTTCAAAGGGTGCTCCTCCACATTCAAAGGGAACCGGACCACTTTCAGTACCTACCCAGACATCTCCATCTAAATCCACGCGCACACTACGAATAATATTCGTGCTGATTTCGGATTGTGTGCTGTTTATAAATCGTCGGTTTGGCTGCGATAAATCTTGACCTGGATCAAAGACAGTAACACCACCATTGTTTCCTTCGTTTACAATCCATAAGTACCCATTATTATCAATGTCCATCTCAATAGGGTTTCTATTTGAACCTAGAGAAAAGCTTTTCCATTGACCTGTATTTCTTAAAACAGAAAGTGGCTCAGGTGCTCCCCAATTAGAAACCCATAGGTTTTCTTCATCATCGAAAATGAGCTCTGTTACGAATATCCGTTTGTCATTTCCTATCTGTCCACGTAAAGACGAATTGAATTCATTGTAAACGACACTTTCTTCTGTGTCTAGATTGTATTCTAATAATCCTTCAAAAAAAGAACCTACATACAAGATATTTTTGGAAGGATGTTTTACGATTTGATTTAATGAAATCAAATTACTATCCAAAATGGTTGCGTTGTTATTTTGGTTAATGTTCGTCCAGAGCTTGTCTTGGAGGATATAAAATCCTCTTCGGGTATTTGTATTAGCAAAAAACTCATCAGGTCCGCCTGCTGCCGCATAGATTACTCCATCTGCATAATGCAGATCATAGACTTTTTCTGAATTAGGACCATTAATGCTTATGGTAGATATTTCAGATTCTTTATCCTCTAAAAATCGTATTTCTTCAAATTCATCACTTAACCAGAGCTTACCATTTTCTTCTCCAACCATAAATTTGGGTCTAGTCTGAGAGTAGCTTTTTCTGTGAAAGTTATTATCCGCGCTATCGTAATAATAATACTTTGCAACGGAAGAAGCTCTTCGTGCTGTACACCAAACCAGTTCATTCGTCTGCTCTGAGAGAAATTTGGATGTAAGATTATTGTCGGTCTCCACTGTCAGAGTGTCAAATGATACGCCATCCTCAGAGCGGTACAACACATCTTCCGTAGAAAAATAAATCTTATCCCATTTACTCACAATGGAAAGAGGAGTGTACACAAGTGGAAGACCAGAATCATCTGCAAGAAGCGACCATTGACCAAAATCTCCTTGTACAATATTATCTGCTAGTTCGACATTGTAAACACCATCTTCAGTCGCAGCATAAAGGATGTTATTTAAGATAGCACACTCTGAAACTTGAATACCACCAGTGTTTGTAGTAAAACCAAATTCAAGTGCCTCCAGATCATATTCAATCACTCCAAACCCTGTTGAAAAGTATGCCTTCTCCTCTTGGATTAAAATGTCATAAATTGTTCTGTCACCCTGTATGTTCGTGTTGTTTTTAATATTAGAAATGTTGATAATCTCATCTGGTGTAACAATATCAATGTTACTATTCTCATAAGCAATGACGAGTTGATCTAGAGATTCTACATATGCTATTTTTTGGATGCCAATATCATTTAAACCTTCTACTTTGCTTAAAAATTCAATGGAATTATCATCCTTGTCGACCATGAAGACAGATACCTCAGTGGCCATAAATATCTTCTCTGCACTTTGCGTTATATGCAATGCCCTATTATGCGGCAGGTATGACTTCCAGCTTCCCAGTGGAATATCACTTTGTGAAAATAATGTGTTCATTGTACACACTAAAAATAAGAGAACGTAATGTGTTTTCTTCATACAAGTCATTAACTTCCCAATCGGGCAGAATATTATCTTTTAAGCAGATTTTTGTAAATAGGAGATTCATCCAGATACAAGTAAACCGATTCAGGTACAAGGTATTGTATTGATTTATTTTCTGCAATACAATTACGGACAAAACTTGAAGATATCTCCAGTAATGGAGCGTCTACAATCGTAATACTAACATGATCTTTTAAATCACCTGGATCATAGGCAGGACGCTGGTAGACATAAATCTGGTAATTTTCCAAGATCTTTTCATAATTCTTCCACTTGTGCAATGATTTAAGGTTGTCTCCACCCATTATTAGACAAAACGTATGATTCGGATGTTTTTCTTTCAGATACATGAGTGTATCGATCGTGTAAGAAGGTTGCGGAAGATTAAATTCTATGTCCGATGCTGATATATTTGGGTTGTCACCAATAGCCAAATTCATCAAGTGAAGTCTATCATGATTATTGGCTAAACTAGATTTCTTTTTAAACGGATTGTGGGGAGAAACAACCATCCATATTTTTTCAAGATCTGTATTATTTAGGATATGATTGGCAATAATAAGATGGCCTATGTGGACCGGATTAAAGCTCCCAAAAAATAAACCTATTCTCATACAAAGTGCATATTTCGTCTATGTTCAGTACTTCTTTTCTTTTAACGTTATGGCGTGACCACATGCCTGCCTGCGTACCTTGGAAGGCAGGGGTCGGGTCATTCAGGGGTTCCGTCCTCCTTCGCTTTGCTCAGGACGACCACGCAAGCGAGCCCTTACTACCCCTCACGCGAGAATTAATGACTCATCATCACAGGCATAACTAACATAAGTATGCTCTCTGTTCCATCCTCTTCATTTGGTAATAAGATCCCTGCTTTATTAGGAGTCGATAATTGCATTTTTACTTCATCGCCACCCATAACACCAAGCATCTCGATTAGAAACTTAGCATTAAAGCCTATAGACATAGGATCACCTGAGTAGTTACAAGGCAGTTGCTCTGTAGCTTCATTAGAGAAATCTATATCCTGGGCAGATATGGTCAAGCTTCCTTCTGAAAGATTGAGCACAACTTGGTTGGTTGTTTTGTTTGCATAAATTGCAATACGTTTTAGTGAATTTTGAAAATCACTTCTACCTACCTGCAACTCATTTTTATTATCCACTGGAATAACAGCGTTATAGTCTGGGTACTTAGAATCAATAAGTCGACAAGCAACTACAGTTTCTCCTAAATTGAAGAAAACGTTTTTACTGTTAAATGTAAGTTCCACATCTCCGTCATGATCTAGAGCAATATTTTTTACCAAAGTCAGTCCTTTCTTAGGCACAATAAATGACTGCGAAACATCGCTAGAAATATCACCTATAGAGTACTTCACTAATTTATGTGCATCTGTCGCTACTAATAAAAGTTTCTTATAGTCAATTAAAAAGTAAACTCCCGTCATCGCTAAGCGCAATTCATCATTGCTTGTAGCAAAAAGAGTTTTGCTTACAGCATTTGAAAGTTGCGAAGGAGTAATGTGTATTGTATTTGTGTCTTCTTGCACGGGAAGCTCTGGAAAATCCTCTGGATTGTCACCTGCTAATTTATACTTGCCATACGCAGAAGTAATTTCTATATTTTGGTTTTCATTATTTGAAATAAAACTAATAGGCTGCTCCGGTAATTCCTTCAGAGTGTCCATTAGGATTTTTGCAGGCACTGCTACCTTTCCGGTTTCTTCTACCTGTACCTCCATGCTTGTCACAATCGAAGTCTCAAGGTTAGTGGATGCAATGGTAAGCGTATTGTCATGGACCTCAAATAAAAAATCTTCCAATATCGGTAACACAGGATTGGTCACAATCGCACCACCTGCTTTCTGCAGTTTTTTAAAGAAGTCAGTTGAAGAAACACTAAATTTCATACGTAATGGAATATTATCTTGTTATGTGATGAACAAAAATAGCCATATTATATGTATAATTTTAACCTCTAACGATATAAGAATTCCCAAGTACTAATTTTCAGTGTTTGTGGGGCTTTTGGCCACTTTTTGAAGTCCCAAAGTATTACATTTGCCCAATTATGTATGTAGAGGAAAGAAAATACGGCCCCAAAATCAAAGGAATAGAAGCTATCCATTTGCCAAATGTGCAACTATTAGAAAGCAACGGTGCAATTCCTGTTTATTATCTAGAGGGTGGTGCGGAGCAAATAGCGCGACTAGAATGTGTTTTTCCTGCAGGTAGAAAATATGAAGAGAAAAGAGCAGTTGCAGCATTATGCTCATCATTGATACAAGAAGGCACCCAGAGTAAATCAGCTGAGGAAGTCGCCGAATTACTTGACTTTTATGGGTTCCGTTTTAGGTGCAGAAATGACTTAGATTATGCCTATGTTTCTATCAGCTGTTTATCCAAATATTTTGACAAAGCAATGGAGCTGTTTTTTGAAATCATACGATACCCCGCTTTTGGTAAGAAGGAATTACAGGTGGCGCAAACAACAGCATCTGACAACCTAAAAATACAACTACGACATAATGAATTTGTTGCTTATAGATTAGCAACGGAAGCAATTTTTGGGGATACGCATAAATATGGTTACAATACAGAATCAGCCGACTTTTTATCTGTCGGTAATGATGATTTACGCACTTTTTACATAGAAAACTTTAAGCTAGAAAATGCTTTAGTCATTTTATCTGGACATGTTACAAACCAACAAATAGCAGCCCTTCTCAAGGAATTGCCGATGCGATCATTACCTAAAATTCAACCTAAAATTGGGAACGCAAAAGTGGATTTTAAGGGAGGTAAGACGATCGAAAAAAAAATAGAAAACAGCGTTCAAACCGCTATCAAAATAGCCAAAAGAACCTTTCCAAGAGGGCACAAAGATTTTGAAGGACTATACATACTTATTAGCATTTTAGGAGGATATTTTGGCTCAAGGTTAATGCAATCTATTCGCGAAAAGCATGGCTATAGTTACAAT
>Ga0209828_1000299_pt1 | contig 48524 bp, 41 predicted proteins | sample MaitaG_FD_187429 | JGI IMG/M metagenome (GOLD analysis project Ga0209828, IMG submission 187429) | Marine algal microbial communities from Maine, USA - Maine_Asex2 metaG (SPAdes) (version 2) | ecosystem: Host-associated > Algae > Red algae > Unclassified | place: Maine, USA | collected 2015-01-05
AGACAAACCGCCGTATGCGTATCCCCATTCTCCAAGTACGCTTTGGCGAGCATATGCATTGAAGTCGTTTTATTCTCTGAGTCCTCTTGGATGATATCGCCTAGTTCATTTTTGACCGCCTCTATTTCTTCGGCTGTTGGAAGTGCTTCCATGTTACCAAGTTGGCCAAGATCATTTCCTGTAAGAATAGTGCTGTTTCTAATATGTTCAGGTAGTTTATCAATACCAATTCCGAGGGTGCTTAAAGGTTTTTCTACTTCAAATAATGCATTTCCAGAAGCACGGCAATACCAATTACCACCCATACGCCCCACTAAGTCCATAGTCAATGTGTCCAGGGCATTGTCACCATTGAGGTAATCTTTGTCTATGTGTATCTTTAGAACTTCAGAAATCACAAGATTACCTGCACCGCCTTCGCTCCCTAATTCTATGACTTCCTTTACTCTACACTCAAAAGCGACAGGAGATTCCGCGACGCGGGGAGGGGCTACAATGTCAGATGGAATCGGGGTGAAGCCTGCTTTTGTAAATTCATTTACGCCTTTGGCATATGCAGTACTGGCCAATGACATTTGTTGTACCATTGGAAAGTTAACTATGTTAATTACCACCTCTGCAATTTCTTTTACATTGTGGTAGGTGTGTTTTTGTGATCCATCTCTTGCGCTTACAGCAGGAGAAAATATTACAATTGGAGGATTTGTACTAAAGGCATTAAAAAAGCTGTAAGGTGCAAGATTTACATTCCCGTCTTTATCAATAGTACTTGCAAACGCGATAGGGCGTGGACCAATTGCCGTGAGCATATAAGAAAAACGTTCTCTCTGCGTAACACTGTTTAAATCAATGCTTAGGTACTCTTTCATAATTTATTTTGCTGGTAATACTTGTGCACGTACTTCGCCGAAGCCGACACGTATGCCACCTTTTTCGCAGTGCCCACGCATAATTATAGTATCGTAATCTTGAATGAATTTTCTCTCTCCACCGTTGCTCAAAGGTATTGTTTTCTTTCCTGCATAATTCATTTCTAACATGGAACCATATGATTTTTCATCCTTACCACTTATTGTGCCTGATGCCATCATATCTCCTACATTTACATTGCAACCATTGACAGTGTGATGTGCTAATTGCTGTGCCATATTCCAATACATAAATTTAAAATTGGACCTACTAATTATACTCTCTTCAGAATCCTGCGGTTGTAAAGAAACATCCAGATTTACATCCATATTTCGAACACCTTCATATTGTAAGTAGGGAAGAACTTCTGGTTCTTGTTTAGGTCCAGGTACGCGAAAAGGATCTAAAGCCTCTAGGGTTACGACCCATCCAGAGATGGAACTTGCAAAACTTTTCCCTAAGAATGGTCCAAGAGGCACATACTCCCATTTTTGAATATCACGTGCACTCCAGTCATTAAATAAAACAAGTCCAAAAATATGATCTTCGGCTTTTGCAGTGGAAATTGATTCTGAAAGGTCAGTTTCTTTCCCTATAATAAACCCCATTTCTAGTTCAAAGTCTAAAAGCTTGCACGGCCCAAAAACGGGTGGTCCATCAGCTGGCTTCATCTGCCCTTTTGGTCTGTGAATGTTTACACCTGATTCCACAATGGAACTTGCTCTTCCGTGATATCCTACAGGGATATGTCTCCAGTTCGGGAGTAAGGCATTCTCCGGGTCACGAAAGAGTTTTCCTAAATTTGTAGCATGTTCAATGCTGCTGTAGAAATCTGTATAGTCATTTACTTTGACTGGTAAATGTACTTGAACATCGTTCACATCTTTTAATAACTCAGGATGCTGCTTTAAAGTACTTTGTTCATCGCAAAGCATTTCTTGAATTTTAATACGAACAGCATTCGTCTTTGTTTTTCCTTCTGCTATAAATGCATTTAGATAGTCTGCTTTAAAGACACTAGGTAAAACCTCCAATTCGGAAAATGCATCTAACTTTGATAGTGCATATAGGTCAATCACAGAGTTTCCTATGCGTGTCGCTACACGTTTATTGTGCCCGGCATCAGAAATAATGCCAAAAGGAATATTGTGAATACTAAAATCAGATCCGGGATCTATATTTAACCAACTCTTCATGTTCTTTTATTCTTATTTGTTATTAATGTGCTCCTTCTAACCATGATTGATAATACTGACCATCGTCAATAGCAAGAGCTGCTTCAGTTATCATAAGCGGTTTAAATGTATCTATCATTACCGCCAATTCTTCTGTTTCTTTTTGCCCAACACTACGTTCGTATGCGCCTGGGTGTGGACCGTGTGGTATTCCTCCTGGATGTAAGGTCATATAGCCAGGGCCAATGTTGTTTCTACTCATAAAGTCTCCATCTACATAGTAAAGAAGTTCGTCCGAATCAATATTGCTATGATTGTAAGGTGCTGGTATCGCATTGGGATGATAATCATAGAGCCGAGGGCAAAATGAGCATATTACAAATGCTTTCGTTTCAAATGTTTGGTGCACAGGAGGTGGCTGATGCACACGACCCGTGATAGGTTCGAAATTGTGAATGGAAAACCCATATGGGAAATTATAACCATCCCATCCCACGACATCGAAAGGATGCGACTGATATGTGAGCGTATGGAGATGACCTTGTTTTTTTATTTTCATAGTAAACGTGCCTTTCTCATCATGCGTTTCCAATTCGTAAGGGAGTTTATAATCGCGTTCGCAATAAGGCGAATGTTCTAGTAACTGTCCAAAGTAATTTCTATATCGTTTTGGTGAATAAATCGGATGAAAGGATTCTGCATACAGTATGCGATTATCTTCCGTGTCAAATTCTATTTGGTAAATCATTCCGCGCGGGATAATCAGGTAATCCCCATATTCAAAATCTATGTTGCCCAACAGAGTTCTTAATTTACCCGTTCCTTTATGTATAAATAGCATTTCGTCTGCATCGGCATTCTTGTAGAAATACTCAGTAAGAGACTTTTTCGGTGCAGCTACTCCAATGTGCACGTCATTATTAGCCAACATGGTAACCCTGCTTTCTAGGAAATCGTCTTTAGGTGCTACGTCATACCCAACAAGCTTCCGCGCCTTCATATTTTTGGCTACGGCTATTTTAGGAGATATATCAACGGATTCCCCTATGTGGCTCACCATAGTCGGGCGATGATGATGATACATCAAAGAAGACATACCATCAAATCCTATTGTTCCAAATAGCTGTTCGTAGTATAGATTACCATCTGGTTTTTTAAAAGTTGTGTGGCGTTTTGGAGGTATTTTTCCAAGCCTGTGGTATAAAGGCATAGTCTATTATTTTAGATGAACTAATATACTAACAATGGTTAGTAACATACAAGAAAAATTACTATTATTGTAAGGAAAGTCTACATTAAAGGCATTAAACATACTAACATGTGTTAGTATGTTAGTAGCGTAGTAGGAATGAACAGGAAAATTTCAGCTTCAGATATCTATGATTCCGCCCTCAAAGGCATTTACCGCCAAGGGTTTAAAGCTACAACGATGCGTGGGATAGCAGCAGATATAGGGATAGAGGCTGCTACAATTTACAACTACGTGGACAGTAAGCAGGAGCTTTTGGAAACGATGCTATTCTCGATAGCAGATAAGTTTTTAGAGGGAATAAGCAATATTGACAGCTCTAGCTATTCGCCCATAGATAAAATAAAGCAATTTGTCGCGCTGAATATAGACCTAAGCAGAAGTAATCCGTATCAAGTTTCGTTATTAGTTAACGAATGGCGGCATTTAGATGCAGAGAAGCAAAAGAAATTCGTAGCACATAGAAATCGTTATGAGATGATTGTGGAAAAACTGCTTAGGGAGGCAGTTGATTGCGGAGTCTTGAGAGATGTGGATTTAGAGATTTTAAAGAATTCTATACTTTCTACAGTGCGTTGGTTATTCTCTTGGATTCCTGAAAATAAAGAGAAAATCAATCCAGTGGAAATGGAGAAGCAAATATTAGATTTGATTTTAAACGGAATATCAAAATAAACGAAACATGTCAAACTTTGTGTATAAGGTACGTTGCTTAGTAGAGCAAGATGTTGCCGAAAAATGGATACGTTTTTTCTTAGATGAGCATCTCCAAGATGTCTTAAATACAGGATACTTTACGGAATGTAAATTCTTTGAAGTAGAAACAAATAGTAAACTCACGCGCACATTCTGTTCAGAATTTTATTACGAAAAAGAAGAAGACTTAGTCGCATACAATACGCATGCTGCTACTGCATTAAAGACCCATACAAAACAAATGTTTGGAGATAAGTTTTCTTGCCAAAGAGAGTTGATGACGAGTTTAAAGTCGATTGCTGTTAGTAAAGAGGTGGTTTTATAGTTTAGCTAGGTATTTTATTTTTGCTAAGTTTTAATTAATTCATTTCTTTTATTTAGACTTATATTTTCCTTTCTTCTTGATAAACAAGAATGAAAAAATCAAGATTCTCATATGCTGGCACCCTCTCCCGCTTGTGAGAATCAATGCAACGCGCTTTTAATTTATACTACATGTTATAAGTAAAAAGGCGCGAAAGCAGATGATTATCTAGATGGGCCGCGGGGATACCCATTGTTACTTTTGTGTTCTTAATGATTGAATAGTTGGTTACCTGAATAGATTAGTTTTTCTTCAATTATTTTGAACGGGATAAAAAGGATTGCAAATGCTCAGGATTATTGCCTCAGAACAAAATTTATCGGATTATAAAAATGTTCAGAATTTTTTCACTATTTCACTATTCACTATTCACTATTCATTTTTCATTGCTCATATTATCCTAGGTTAATAAATTTCCTTCCGAATCCCACTCCGCAACCGTTGCACGTGTCTCATGATTTACAAATTTTGGCATCCAAGATTCCGGATAAGCTAAGCCATGTTTATCAAGTACCTCCTGCGGTACCCCATCCCATAAATTTGGACTATTCCCTACATAACCTAAATCGTCAATGCCTATTTTTGTAGTGTAGTAACCTGTTAGAGTAAGATTACGCATGCGAGAGAAGAATGCAATGCCTGGAGCCATTTCTGGATTTTTATTGTCTGGATCTGGATACGCAATGTCTTCTATGATTTGAAGCTGCTGTTCTTTGGAGCAAACTGAAAATGCAGTATTAAAGCGTTTATTTGATTCTCCATCTAACCACATAAGTCCTCCACGTATTGGAAGTTGATTCGTAGGAAGGTCTTTAACAATGAATTCTATAAATGCTGGTACTTTTGCATCTATCGCAGAACCGGCACTAGTAGTGGCAGGTAGTATGATATCACAGAGTGTGGCAATAGTTGTCAACTCAACATCCGTTAAAAATACTTCCGCACGGAGTTTTTCGTCATAAATTTTTTCTGCAGCTGTTCTACCATATCCACCGTCTAAAACTATTTCGGCCGGTGGTTCATTTATGTCTTTTTTACATGCTTGCGTGCCAAGAGCTGTTCCGGCAAGTCCTCCGATCAGCAAGGTTTTTATTGAGTCTCTCCTTTTCATATTTCCCGTTGTTTAAATTGACTTACTAAATGTTCTGTTGCGCGCATACTGAGTGCCATAATTGTCCACGTGCAGTTTTTATCTGCTTGGGAGGTGAATGGTCCGGCATCTACCACGTATACGTTTTTAGAATCGTGCAGTTGCTGCCATTTATTGGTAACAGATGTTTTAGGATTATCTCCCATACGTGTTGTTCCTACCTCATGAATGATTTGCCCGGGGGCTAATAAACCATAATCGTTATCCTTGCCAGGCTTTTTACCAATAACGGTGCCATCCATGTTGTGTATTATCTCTTCAAAGGTGTCCACCATGTGCTTCGCTTGTAAGCGTTCGTAGTCTGACCACTTGTAATCAAATTTTAAAACAGGAATTCCAAATTTATCGACGACAGTAGGATCAATCGTACATCGATTCTCATACTTTGCTATAGATTCTCCACGTCCTGCCAATCCGATGGTTGCTCCAAAGAAGCGCTTGACGTCTTTTCTTAGTTTGTCACCATATCCTCCGACAGCACCTCCGATATATTTATTCATACCTTCTACATTAAACCCAAACCCATACGCAGGCATTCCTAATCCTCCCCACATTTCTATATGGTATCCTCTCGGGAAATCAAGTTTTTTGTTATCTCCCCACCAAGGACTATACACATGCATACCTCCTACACCGTCTTCATTATATATCTTTCTGTCCATGAGTGCTGGAACAAAAGCCGTAAGACCTGCTCCCGTGCTATCGTGTAAATATCTTCCTACGTGGTCGCTGCTGTTTCCAAGACCATTTGGGTGTTGTTTGCTTTTGGAATTTAGGAGTATGCGGGCAGAACTACACGCCGAAGCACCTAGCACTACAGCTCTACTTTTTAGTTTGTATTCCTGTAAGTCATCTTTATTGATAAATGAAACACCCGTTGCCAATCCTTCATCATCCGTTGTAACAGTTTTGACCATGGCATTTGTAAACAAATCTACTTGTCCACTTTTTTGAGCGGGAAAAATAAAGACGGAGCCTGCAGAGAAATCTGCATATGCATTACAGGACCTATTACACTGTCCACAATAGAAACAAACTCCACGTTCTTTATTGATTCTCTTTGTTAGTATAGAAAGCCTAGAAGGATAGACAGGTATGCCTGTTTTTTTAGCACCCTTCATATAATACAGTTCGTGCAGCCTTGGTTTTGGAGGAGGCAAGAAAAATCCATCTGGATCATTCGGCAAACCTTCATTTGTACCGAAAACACCAACAAGTTTATCTAACCTATCATAATAGGGTTTTACCTCATCATAACTGATTGGCCAGTTTTCACCAAGACCGTCTACATCTTTGTGTTTAAAATCCTTAGGACCAAAACGCAATGAAATTCTTCCCCAATGATTTGTACGTCCTCCGAGCATGCGTGAGCGCCACCACATAAATTCTGTACCAGGCTCTTTGGTGTAGGGTTCGCCCTCTACCTCCCAATCGCCCCAAGACATATCAAAATCTCCAAACGCTCTTTTAGTGCTGGCGCCTCTTCTTGGAGACTCCCATGGCCATTTCATTTGAGTCATGGTGTCTTTATCTTTTGGGTCAAAGAAGGGACCCGCTTCTAAAACAGCTATTTTCATACCTTGATTAGCCATGACAAAGGCTGACATACCTCCACCCGCTCCAGATCCTACTACAATAGCGTCATATTCTTTCTTAGTGTCTATTTCTTGCATATATCAATTTAACTTACGAGTGATTTCATTCGAAGGCACATAGTTCAAGATTTCTATTAAGATAATGAATTTATTAAATCTTAGTTAGACTAAAAAAATAATATCTACATTTATGGAACAACAAAAACGACAATGAAAGAAACTGATTTAACAGCTCTTGTTTTTCTTGTGCTTGGTGCAGCAATTGTATGGGGAATCCTTAGCGGAATATTCAAAATGATAGGGACCAATTGGAATGAAGAGATTTTTAGTGCAGGAGCAGTTTGGAGCATTTTTAAATGGCCAATTATTGCGCTGATTTTACTCGTGCTTTACATTTTTGGGATTATGCCTAAGATCCAATGAAAGTTTCAATAGACTCAAAATTGCCAGATGATGTAACCAGTATTTTTGCTGTTATGGCCAAAGTATGTGCGGATGCAAATGCAATAAATCTTGGTCAAGGCTTCCCTAACTTTGATTGTTCAGATGTGCTCAAGGAAAAAATAGAACATTATCTCAGAGCAGGTAAAAATCAGTACTGCGCAATGCCAGGGTTATATGAATTGAGAAAAGTATTAGCAGATAAGGCAAATTTAGCCTATGGCTCTGATGTAAATCCAAATACAGAAATAACCATTACTGCAGGGGCTACGCAAGCAATTTCTAACATCATCACTAGTTTCGTAAAGCCTCAGGATGAGGTTATCATCATTGAACCCGCCTATGATTGTTACAAGCCAAGTATAGAAATATGTGGCGGTACTGTAGTGCCCTATGTACTGAAAGCACCAGAGTTTTTAGTGGACTGGGATGCATTTAAAGAATTGATTTCTGAGCGAACAAAGCTCATCGTTATAAATACACCGCATAACCCTATCGGAAAAACATTCAAGCAACACGATATGAAAGCGTTGCAAGATATCGTTGCAGATAAGAATATTATCGTTCTGAGCGATGAGGTGTACGAGCATTTAGTTTACGATAAGCAAGTACATCAGAGTGTCTTGCGGTTCCCAAAATTGTATGAACAATGTGTCGCTGTATATTCTTTTGGAAAAACATTCCATAGTACTGGGTGGAAGTTAGGCTATGCAATAGCACCTGAGTATATTACTAAGGAAATCAGAAAGGTGCATCAGTGGAACGTCTTTAGTGTTAACTCATTTTTACAATATGCACTAGCAGACTACATGCAAGATCCGGAACCCTATCTTGGTCTTGGTGACTTTTATCAACAGAAAAGAGATTTCTTTAATTTAGTGATGCAAGATTGTCGATTAAAACCCATTTCGTGCGAAGGAACCTATTTCCAACTCTTTGATTATTCGGAGTTATCCCAAGAACGCGATTTAGATATGGCAAAACGTCTGGCAAGGGAGTATGGCGTTGCAAGTATCCCTGTTTCTCCCTTCTATGGTGATCGTTCAGATGGTAAAGTCTTGCGTTTCTGTTTCGCAAAAACAGAAAATGTCTTAAGTCAGGCCGCAGAAAAGCTGAGTAAGTTGTAATCTTCTCTCCTCTTTGTATCTTAGCATTATGAATAGCGTTGTAGAAGAGATTAGCCAAGCAATCGGTAAGGAAAAAGTCTTACGTTCGGATCAAATTTCGGAACGTTTTGACCATGTATGGAATACAGACAAACCTTTGCAGGCAAAAGCAGTAGTGCTTGCGAAATCCACAGAAGATGTTTCGGCAGTTTTAAAAATATGTAATGCTGCAAACCAAAGTGTCGTTATGCACGGTGGCTTGACAAATCTAGTAGGGTCAACACGATGTAGTCCTGACGAAATTGTATTGAGTCTAGAAAAAATGAATACAATATTAGATATAGATGTCCAGAGTAGGTCTATGACCGTAGAATCGGGATGTATACTAGAGACAATTCAGCAAGCAGCTGCAGAAAAGAGCATGCTGTTTCCTTTAAATTTTGGTGCGAAAGGTTCAGCACAAATAGGAGGTTGCGTAGGGACAAATGCAGGGGGACTGCGTGTACTAAGATATGGGATGACACGAAACTTGATATTGGGAATGGAAGCAGTCTTAGCTGACGGGACAATAATAAGTTCGCTGAAAAAAATTATTAAAAACAATTCTGGATACGACTTAAAACATTTGATGATTGGCTCAGAAGGGACCCTGGGTATCGTGACCAAAGTTGTATTGAAACTAGAGGAAGCAACCAAGAGTAGAAATAGCGCTTTTGTGGGTTTTAACACCTTTGATAAGTTAGTAGATTTCCTCAAGTTTGCGGATAAACGCCTAGGGGGAACATTAAGTGCGTTCGAACTGCTTTGGAATGGTGCATATAAAGTATTGACAACGGAACCTTCACAGATGAAGCCACCACTTCCGTATGATTTTAAATATTATGTATTGTTTGAGTCAATGGGAGGTAATGTGGAAAAGGATAATCTTCTCTTTATGGAGATTTTGGAAGATGCCATGGAGCGAGAGATAATCTTGGAGGCAGCACCAGCATATACAGAAGCAGATCTTGAGTGGTTTTGGAATATAAGAGAGGATGTGGGAGTTATCAATGCAGTGTGTACAATTGATCAGCATTTTGATGTCAGTTTGCCAATTTCTAAAATTGATGCCTATGTGGATAAGGTATTAGAAGAGGTGGTAAAGATTGAAGGAGTAGATAATTGTTATGCCTTTGGACATGTAGCAGATGGGAATATTCATTTTATTGTGGATAAACAGAACGCGAGTGATGCATTACGCATGGCAATCAATGAAGTTGTCTATCCACCATTAGCAGATTTTAATGGTTCTGTATCAGCCGAACATGGTATCGGACTAGATAAGAAACCGTATTTGAGCATTTGCAGAACTCCTGAGGAAATAGCAACGATGCGATTGATAAAACAAACATTGGATCCAAAAGGAATATTAAATCCTGGGAAGATTATAGACTAATACGAACATGAATTATTTGTTTAAATGTGTTTTTCTTTTTTTGATTGTTATTGCAGTTTCCTGTAAAATGCAACCAAGTGAAAAACTCTCAGAAGAAGGTATATGGCAACTAGGCTGGAGAATGACGGAGTCTTTTTATTTAGATAATTATGACTTAGCTGAGGTTCAGTTTGATTCACTAATTACACTATCAGATTCGATAAAACCTTCCTTTCTGATAATAGGGTTAGAATTGTTGGAGAAGAATGCGAGTAATGATAAAATGATAGAAATTTTCAATACGCAGAGTGATTTTGTTAAAGAAGAATTGTGTGCCTATAACTTATTGAAGACTAATGCAATTTGTATGGGGTTTAAACCTAAGGAAGTAAGCAATAAGGCATTCCAATTAGAGCTTGTGAAATTATTTTATCAAGACCAATTTATCCGTTCAGCTAGAAATGACGAATTACTGAAACGTTATGACCTAGAAAAAGAGGATGTTATACCAGAAAAGGAACATACACTTTCAGACGAGTCTATAAGCACAGAATTTAAATCACTTGTGTCAAATTATGGATTTCCCACGAAAGCGCAAGTAGGTACAGATGGTATGAACACTGTATTCGTAATAATACAACACGCAGATGATGACGTTGAGTGGCGAAGAGAACAATTTCCTAAAGTTGAAAATGCAGTCAAAAATGGGGATTTGTCTGCTATGGAGTATGCATATATGTTAGATCGAAACAATACTAGAATTGGGGAACCGCAAAAGTTTGGAACTCAATTTAAAAAGGTAGATGGGAAAAAAGGAATTGCAGAACTCTTTCCCGTTGAAGATATAGAAAATTTAGATGCACGTAGACGCGCCTTAGGGATGGAGCCAATTGCAATGTATAAACGGACTATGTTACGTCATTCCCAAAGATAGAATGACTACTCATCTAAATTATTTTGCATCGCCTTGTTATCACCATCGAGCGTCCTTTTTCCTTCCAAAAAACGTATACATTCATGAATGGTTAGATGATGTTTGTCGGGTTCTGTCATTAATCCAGAAATTTTAAGGATATCTCGCACAGGACCATGTGCACCACAGAGATAGAGGTCAATGTTGACTGCCTCCAGACTATCATCTAAGTCTTTTAATGCATGTATGCCGCTGCTATCTATACTGCTTATATTAGAGGCGTCAAGAAGTACTTTAGTAACAGCTTTGTCCTCTTGTGATGTGGCTAATCCATAGATTCTCTTTGTAAAATTAGAGCTATTTCCAAAATATAACTGCTCGTCAAAACGAACTATGAGCATATCTACGATACCTTCTGACTCTGCAAAGCGTTCCAAGTTGCGATAGTAAGTTGTTCCGGGAATATTTCCAAGTGTTGCTATATGAGGATTGGATGTGTTAAACAAAATTGTAAATATGGATAAAGTAACACCAATAAATACACCATGGTCTATGCCAAAGAAGAAACAACTGATAAAGGTGACAGCCATGATCCAAAAATCCTTCTTATGCGTTTTCCAGAGATGTTTCGCTTCCTTGTAATCAAAAAGACTGATGACAGAAAGGATAATAATTGCTGCCAGTACTGCCTTGGGTAAAAAATAAAATACAGGTGTGAAAAATAAAAGTACCAAAGCAACAAAAATTGCCGCAAAAATAGAAGAAAACGTAGTTTTGGCTCTAGAATCTGAATTTAAGGCCGACCTAGAAAAACTTGCTGAACTTGGGATAGCTTGGAAGAGCGAACCAAGAATTTTTGCAGCACCTAAAGCGAGTAATTCTTGATTTGGTCGTATCGTATAGCTTTTGTGTTTTGATTCTAGTGCTTTAGCAATACTGATGCTTTCCACGATCCCTACTATTGTTACTGTAATGAGCGTTGGTATGAGTATCCGGATTGTCTCTAGTCTAAAATCGGGTAGAATAATAGAAGGTAGACCTCTTGGAACATCTTCTACAAGTGCAACACCCGCACTGTCTAATTTTAGGAAATAGGCGCAAAGAGTTGCAATAACGACTGCAATCAAAGTTCCTGGTATGGACTTATTTATCTTTTTGAGAATAAAAATTAAGACCATAGAGCAAAGCGCAATAAGAAGAGTCGCTATGTTTGTAGATCCTATATTTTCAAACAAATGTTTGATTGTTTCTACCATACTAGCACTACTTGCTACAGAGATGCCAAACACATCTTTAAGCTGAGACAGACTAATTATTACAGCCGCAGCAGATGTAAAGCCTGCTATAACTGGATGTGATAAGAAGTTAGCCAAGTAACCCATGCGAAAGATAGAAAGGATGACTTGAATTATCCCTATGAGTAGCCCACAAGTGATTGCAAGCGAAATATATTGCTCTGTTCCAGGTTCAGCTAATTTACTAAGGCCCGCAAGCAATAATAACGCAGAAACTGCAACTGGTCCTACAGACAATTGAGGAGTAGAACCTAAAATTGCATACACAAATAGTGGTATGAGGGCTGTATACAAACCATAAATTGGAGGCACACCTGCAAGAAGTGCATACGCCATTGCCTGAGGTACTAGGAGTACAGCCACATTTATACTAGCGACTAGGTCAAAGCGAAATGTCCTTTTATCGTATGTTTTTAATTGCCCAAGTATGGGAATAATATTTTTTTTCGTCTTACTAGCTGGCAAGTTCTAACACTTTTCTTTCAAATTTGTTAAGTGGTGATTGTTTTGGACTGTATAGAGTGATATGGTTCCCCTGCACTCCAATGCAAGAAAAAATGGGGTATGCGCCTTCCATTTATTATGAATTTGTTGTATGGTGTCCATGCGGTAAAGATAAACATTTAGAGGGATTGATTTAGCGGACCATATGTAAATAAAGATAGCACGCTTACTCTCAGAGATTGCTCTCCCTTAACATCTGCAGAATGGTAGAAAATTCTGGGTGATAATCTGCTCGAATCTGTAACGGAGATTCTAGTGGAAGCTCTAATTCTTGTGCATGTAAGAGCATTGCCATACAATTAAACGTGTCTTTAAATAACTTGTTCTGTTTATTACAGCCATGGGGTCTGTCACCAATTATTGGGTGAAAAATATGAGCCATGTGCATGCGCAATTGGTGGTACCTACCCGTTTCCGGTTTAAGTTCTATCAAAGAATATCGGGAAGTGTTATGCTTGCCAAAGGCCATAGGAATTTCAAATCTATCTAAAGTCTTATAATGTGTGATAGCATCCTTTAATTTTCCTTTATCATTTTTTATTGCATAATCTATTGTTCCGTTATCATCAGTATATCCGCGCACAATAGCATGGTATGTTTTTTTTACTTTTTTCTCCTGAAACAATTTACTTGCGATCCGCTGACTGTCTTTGTCATATGCGAATAGGACAATACCTGAAGTTTTTCTATCAAGACGATGTATCGTGTACAGGAATCTTCCTGTTTGATCGCGTAAAGTTTGTAGTAGTGTTTCTTTTGTAGTAATGCTGATCTTACTTTTGTGCATCAGCAGGCCATGTGGCTTGTTTACAGCTACAAATGCACTGTTTTCAATTAGGATTTCTAGATATGTATCGTTCATCTTCCAGAATATAAATCTAGGCAAAAATTAGTGTTTACCCTGAATGATTTGCTTGCTCTTAATTCTAAATTTATGCAATAAGCATGATTGATCCTTAGCTAAAACCCCAATTTTATGAAAATTCGTATTACTTACACCGTTTGCTTCCTTGCGTTTATTTTGCCCGCATCTGCGCATCTTACTGCAGTAGTTTCTGATCTGGAATCTATCTGTACACTTGAGGACAGGGCAGCGAAATTACCAGTAATTATTTTAGAATTCAGAGGAAGGGTTGAGAATGGCCAATTTGTACGTTTAAACTGGTTGGTCAGAGATGAGGATAATCTAGACTATTATGAGGTTCAAAAAATGTTTCAGGGAGCATGGACGCCGATAGATAGAGTACAGGCAACAGGAGGAGATGAATATAATTATCTCGACTATACCTTGAGACCACGCATGGAATATAGATTGAAAGCTGTAGACTTAGATGGCAGTTTTGAGTATTCCGCTGCTATTAGAATAAAATACAAAGGCTTTTCTTCTTTCTTTAATATCTTTCCAAATCCATTCTCAGACTCGTTTAAGATCATCAATGAAAACGATGATTACGAATATCAGATATATGATAGTATGGGAAATTTACTTGCCGACGGTGTTACTGGTCAAGACGACATTGAACGCGCCTCTTTAAAATTGGATAGAGGTATCTATTTTATAAATGTCATGGATAAAAAGACACGTGTAAGAGAAACTATAAAGATTAGGAAGAATTAATTGCCTATGGCTTATTAAACGCCCTTTTAAGCAGGAGATGTATCACGTATGCAGCTCCTGTGTTCTTTTTGACAAAAAACGAAATAGGTAAAGACGCAAGATTTGGGCGTCACCTCTTTCTTTCCTCCGCATAGCATTCTCACAAGAGGTCGCAGTATTGCGGGCTTGCTATTCGCGCGGTCCTTGCGGACTAAAACCCTCCATGTTGCTGACGCATGCCTATCGTTCCTTGGAAGGCAAGTCTGCCAGCGATCAAAGTGCGCGATCTAAGTGAGCATTGGCGAACGACCTATTCCTGCTCTATCAACTCCTTAACATCAGAAGGAACTGCAGATTTGGCTGCTCTTTTTTGACATACTTTACAGAGTTCCGAAATACCTTTCTGCTCCCATGATTCTTTGATGCTCCCGTTTGTAAGAGCCTTGCCTTTAATATATTGGCAATCATCGTAAGCGTGATATTTGTTTCCAGCCTTGGACCAGTAAACATTGTCACTGTTAATATTTAGACTTTGAGCTGCTTCGTTTTGAGCGTCTATTTCTTTAGAATACTTCTCAACCGATGGAGGATTAAAGTCTGCACCAGTGATGCCAGCAGCGACCATGGCAACTGCAGCAATACTACCAGCGATGCCTTTTGTTTTACCACTAATGTTTTTGTTTGTGAAGATTAAGATAACTAATGGAAGAAATGCAAGTACTCCCATAATTGCACCTAGTTGGTTTTGTATAAAGAATCGCGTAGAGTCTGCTTCCGATGCTGGATCCAGTTTATTGGCTTTCTTCCACAGTGTTGATCCTGTAATGGCAAGAACCAATATAACAAGGATTGCCACGATTAACCAGACCATCGTCTCATCACTAATGAGTTTTAAGATTGCAAAGATTTGCCCCGCCATCGCCGCTAACCATGCGACCATTGCGAAAATCCTTAATTGTTTTGCCTTGCTCTTTGCTTCAGGGCTAGCTTGGAATGATGGTGTATTGCTCATGTTTTGCTTTATTTTAGGACGTTAAAAGAGGCTTTATTGTCACTTAGCGGGGAAAAGATTATTAGATAAACTAATGTTTAATGCACTTCTTGGGGAATTGGATCATTTCTTAACTATAATTCTTGATGTCATTTACATGTTTTATATTTAATGCATGCATTTCAAAAAAATAGGAAACTCCGACCTAGATGTGAGCGCTGTTTGCCTAGGTATGATGAGTTATGGCTCTAAATCTTGGCGTAATTGGGTGCTGGATTCCCAATCTGACTGTGATTTACACGTCAAGAGAGCGCTTGAATTAGGAATCAATTTTTTTGATACAGCAAATACATATTCTTCAGGAGTCAGCGAAATAATGACAGGAATTGCCTTGTCAAAATATGCTAAAAGAGAAGATTACATGTTAGCAACAAAGGTTGGAATGGAAGTCGCAAACAACCCCGCGCGCATTGGCTTGTCGAAAGAACAAATAATTCTAAACTTAGAAGTTTCCCTTAGAAATTTAGGGACAGACTATATTGACCTATACCAAATACATAGATGGGATTACAACACACCTATCGATGAAACAATGGAAGCATTGCACAGTATGATTCAAGCAGGTAAAGTGCGATACATCGGTGCTTCTAGTATGTATGCGTGGCAATTATGTAAAGCGCAATACACAGCAGACTTACGTGGATGGACGCGATTCGTATCTATGCAAAACCATTACAATATTATCTACAGAGAAGAAGAGCGAGAGATGAATGCATATTGCAAAGATGAAAATATCTCACTGCTGCCTTGGAGTCCAGTAGCAAGGGGAGTTGTTACTGGCACAAGAACACGCCAAGGTGGGACAACCGCTAGAAGTAAGCATGATCCATTTGGTGATAAGCTCTACAATAGAGAGATAGACTATAAAGTAGCAGACGTTGTAATGGAAGTAGCAAGGCAAAAAGGTGTCAGTGGAGCAGAGGTTGCTCTTGCCTGGTTGCATCAAAATTCTATAGTGGCTTCTCCAGTTTTTGGAGCTACAAAGATTACACATATAGAAGAGGCTGTGCACTCTGTATTTTTACCACTCACCGCAGAAGATATTTATTATATAGAAAAACCTTATGAAGTTAATTGTGTTAAACCTTGGAATCTAGGATAAAAAAGATCGTTGGAAAATAGAAGTACCCAAATAAAAAGTCTAAGACCTGACATAGGTTTGGAGAATACAGAATACCATTCTGCCTACGAGGAGTTTCAAAATATAACGCTGAGGCCCATATTGAAACTTCAAGATGCAATTACACGGGCTTTATTATTTGCAGAGAAAAACTTTGATAGTAAGATATTTCACCATCAAGACCATAGTGAAATAAAACGCGTGCTTGCCCAGTTTTTGCAAACAAATAACAAGTTTAGAGGCCTACTTATTGGCTGCATAGTAGCAATGATGACAGAAGAGGAGTTAGCCGAATACACAAAAGACCGATCTCAAATCGACAAAAGAATTATTTCCATGCAGTTAGAGAGATACATGGATAATGCTACACCGGCATAAGCGTTGCCCATTCTGTCCAAGAACCATCATAAACAGAATAATCTTTCTTTCCGTAAGCAATACGCATTGCAAGTAACACAATGCAGGCTGTTACGCCAGAACCACAAGTAAATGTAAATGGTTTGTTCTCTTCAATTTCTGGCTTTAAGATTTCTTTTAATTGTGCTTGATTCTTCATCTTGCCATTTTCCAATACCCTTGTGAATGGAATATTTATAGAATTTGGAATACATCCACTCCGTAATCCTGCTCTAGGCTCAGGCGCTGTACCTTCAAAACGACCCTGGGATCGCGCATCTATTAGAAGATGCTCTGCAGAATCGATATTTGCTTTTATAAACTCTAAGTTTTTTACTACACGTCTATTAAAAGACGCTGTAAAGTCTCCAACTGGATACACATCACTTCTTATTTCCTCTATTGCATTGCCTTGCTTAAGCCATTCGGGCAAACCGCCATCTAAAACGGCTATATTTTCAAAACCCATGGTATTAAACATCCACCAAACTCTTGGGCTAGTATAAATATTCGTGCTATCATATACAACGAGCTTACTATTCTTGTTAATTCCTAAGACTTGGCTGTTTGCTTCAAATTTTGAAGCACTTGCTAGCATATTGGGAAAGCTAGAGCTTGTATCGCTGAAGTCTGTTTTGAAATTGAAATGGCGAGCGCCTGGAATTCTGATCTGTTCAGGGTTGTCCTTGAACGTAGAGGCATCCATTTTAATAGTCGCATCAAGAATGATTAAATCAGGGTCAGTTAAGTTGTCTTTTAGCCATCCTACGGTAACCAATGGAGTTTGCATGAAAATGAGTTTTGATCCAAACAAGTATACGAAGTAAATTTCGAAATTGAGAATACGATTCTAAGACTCTGCTTCTGGAAATAGCTTTATGAATTTTTTTGGCAGTTTTGCACTCACTTTTAAATTTTCACGCGTTACAGGATGTACAAATTCTAATGAACTCGCATGGAGATAAAGTCCTTTGCCTTTTAAAATCTTGTCCTGCAAACTATATTTTGCATCTCCCAGAATAGGATTCTTTAATTCTAACATGTGTATCCGCAGTTGATGTCTTCTTCCAGTGCTTGGTTTAAGTTCCACTAAGTTTAGGAATTCAAATTTTTCAGATTCTAATGATTTCAAAACCTTATAATCTGTAACAGCTACTTTAGTTTTGATTTCATTACGAATATTCCCTGCAGATTCCATTTGCCCTATAGTAACAGCGTGATATATTTTATCGATCTTCTTTTCTTCAAATAATTTGTTGAGAGTCATCACTACCTTATGCGTTTTGCCACAAAGAAGGGCGCCACTGGTTGGCAGGTCGAGTCTGTGGATAGGTTCCGCACGCGTTAGTGCATCTTTCTCACCACTAATCTTAAGGTTTGAATTAAATGCGTTTTCAAGTTTCCACTTTTTGTTTCCGCTCACAACAATTCCAGCAGGTTTATTCACTACAGCAAGAAATTCATCTTCATATAAGACCTCCAGTTCTAATTCGATTGTTGTACTGTGCTCTTTTGGTTTACTCTGATAAAGCTCTATTACCTCGCCACCTATCACATAATCAGCAGTATGCCCAACCTTACCATTAATTTTTACTAAGCGCTTTTCTATTGCCTTCTTCATTCCTTTCTTTGAAATAATGGTTTCAAACTTTCCAGGTAAATGATCTGATAAACGCTCATGCTTTTCTAGCTTAGGTACAGTGTATGATTCTATTTTTTTCAGAGTTCTATAAATTTCCACAAATGTAGACAAAGGAATTGATTATCTTCCCGTATAAAATTCAATAATGAATACTATTCTGTCTGATAAAGCAAAACCACTTGGTAATTATCCACACATTAAGCGGGTAGGTGATTTTTTATACGTTTCTGGGACAAGTAGCAGAAGACCAGACGATACCCACGCTGGTGCAACGCAAGATGATTCTGGTAAATGGGTGTATGATATTAGAGTGCAAACAGAAGCAGTATTTCAAACAATAGAAGGTTATTTGAAAAGCGTTGGGGCTGACCTGTCTCATGTAGTAGATATCACTAGCTTTTTAGTGGATATGAAAGATTTTCCTGACTACAACGAAACCTATGGAAAATTCTTTAACAAAGAAACGGGACCTGCAAGAACTACTGTAGCCGTACATCAGTTACCCCATCCGAATATCATTGTTGAAATAAAGGCGATTGCGTATTTACCAATATAGTCTGTCAACTAAGTAGTACGTTAATCGGTAAGATTAATTTTAATCGCAATTGGGTTTTGAACAAGATTAAAAGGATTTGTCTTGAGCGCAGCCGAAAGATCTAAGGATGTTCTTAAACTCTTATAAGAAAAATTTAAGCAGTTATTTTCTTTTAAAACTACGCTACTAATAATGCTATATCAAATCAGTTAAAAAAATTGTTTTCCACATACCTTCCACTTGCTCTCTGTATCATGACAAAAGGAAAACGTTAATCGAAAAGAAAAATGTAAATCGGATATGGTTTTGAACAAGATTATAAGGATTAAAAAGATGTTCAAGTTTCTTTTTTATAAAGCACAAAGGAAAATTACAATCGATAAAAATATTTAGACATAAAAAAGATATAATTAGAATTAGTTTTATCACGACCCCATAATATCATTATAAAACGACTTCTCCGTCAATTCTGACCACACATTTATCTTCTTTCTAAATGTATTATAGCTTGAATATACTTTTTTTGCCATTGGATCAGAAGCTGTTAACTCTTCCAAAACATCATCTGTTTTTTGTTTTAGAACTCTAAGGACTTCAGGGGGAAATCGACGGATTTCTGTACCACCCTCTAGTATTTTTTCCAGATAAGCACCATTCTGCGCGTCAAATTCTGCGAGAACCCATGCTTGCACTCTTAGGCTAGCCGTAAATAGTATTTCTTGCAAATCTTCAGGTAAACTATCATGCGCTTTTTTGTTTATCAGAAATTCTAACTGCGATCCAGTTTCATGCCATCCTGGTGTGTAGTAATATTTAGCTGCTTTATTAAGGCCTAACTTAAAATCGTGGTAAGGCCCTACCCACTCAGTGGCATCAATGACCCCACGTTCTAAGTTGGTATATATTTCTCCACTTGGAACAGTTATAGCTGCGCCGCCTGCCTTTTCTAAGACCTTCCCCGCAAGGCCTGGTATCCGCATCTTCAATCCCTGTAAATCTTCGATGGAATTTATCTCTTTATTAAACCAGCCTCCCATTTGGACACCCGTATTACCTGCGAGTAAAGGTATAAGATTAAACGGTGCGTAAACCTCTTTCCATAAAGCATAGCCTTCTGCATCACCGCCTATCAACCATGCTAGAATTTGCTGTGCATTCATGCCGAAAGGTACGGCAGTAAAGAAAGGTGCAGCTGGAGATATCCCCTGCCAATAGTAAGAACCACCTGCTCCCATTTCTGTGGTTCCAACGGAAGTAGCATAAAACGTTTGTAGCCCTGGAGCAAGTTCGCCCGCTCCAAACACCTTAATATTTAGCCGCCCGCGTGACATCTTCCGCACCCATTCAGCAAATAGATTGCAAGACTCTCCAAAAACTGGAAAATTCTTTCCCCAGACCGTCGTCATTCGCCAATTAAATATTTTATTCGAATTTATATCCACCTGTGCAGCTACTTGTTCTTTTTTGCAACTACTCGTTCCTAACATAGTAGCACCGGTCAATCCTAAAACTGTTTTTTTAATAAAATCTTTTCTTTTCATAAGTCGGATCTATTTGAAAATGTATATCAGATTTGGGTATATCATTAATAGAGATATGCATACCATCTGAATAACTATAAATGGAAGAATGCCCCTGTATAAATGCGAACTTGTTATCTCTGGAGGTGCTACACCCTTCAAATAAAACAAAGAAAAACCAAAAGGAGGCGTCAGGAATGAGGTTTGTAGATTCATAGCCATTAGTATTGCAACCCATAAGAGATCCACTTCGTACACATTGAAAATTGGAGTAACTACAGGTATAAAAATGAATATGATTTCTATAAAGTCAATAAAGAAACCACTGATGAACATCACTATCATAACAATAATCAGAAAGCTGGTAGCAGATAGATTTGAGGACGCTATCAGATGTACTAAGAAATCATCTCCGCCTAGGGTTCGGAATACCAGAGTAAATGTAGTTGCTCCGAGTAAAATCAAAAACACCATCGCTGTAAGGCGCATGGTTTGCCGCATCACATCGTTTAAAATTTTTAGATTAAACCTTCCTTCTAAGACCGTAAGCACACTCGCCCCAAAAGCACCAACGGCAGCTGCTTCTGTCGGTGAAGCAACCCCTTTTAATATAGAACCAAGTACAGCAATGATAAGTAACAGTGGTAGAATAAACGCTTTGAAAACGCGTTTACCAAATCCTTTGCCCCGACTTTTTTGAATTTCTTCTTTGGATACAGTAGGAGCCCAGTCTGGGTAAATTTTACATATAACTAAAACGTACAGAATATAGGCAGCGACTAAAAAACCACCTGGTAGAATTGCAGCCTTAAATATTGTTCCTACGTCCACTTGTGATACTCCAGTGGAATTTGCGCCTATCTGATCTGCTAATAAAATTAAAACTACGGATGGAGGTATAATCTGCCCCAATGTGCCAGAAGATGCAATCACCCCTGTAGCTAGTTCTTCTTTATATCCTCTTTTTAGCATCACGGGCAAACTAATAACACCCATGGTTACAACAGTTGCTCCTACAATTCCGGTGGATGCGGCTAATAAGGCACCAACTAGAATTACTGATATCGCTAAGCCTCCTCGTAATTCACCAAAGAGGTTAGCCATGGTTTCTAGAAGGCTTTCTGCCAAGCCTGATTTTTCTAACATGATACCCATGAAGATAAATAAAGGAACTGCCATTAACATCGTGTTATTTAGTGTCCCCATAAACCTTGGCGGGAGTAAGTAAAAGTCACTGAGTCGTATACTCCCAGGAATTACCACCATAAGAACGAGTGCAAATAGGGTAGAGACACCCCCTAAGGTAAGAGCTACCGGATATCCTTTTAGGATGAGGATAAATATGAGCAAAAATAATATGATAGCAAGGAAACCCATTAAAAGATTGCTTTATTTTCCTGAGTATCCGTATCTAAACCACGCATGGTTTGTACAGCGCGTCTTATACTAGCTATTCCTTGTAACAACAAAAGAATGAATCCGAGTACTAAGCAAAATTTTAGAATAAACAAGTAGGGAAGTCCTCCAGACTGTGAAGAGCTCTCTTTAAAAGTAAACGAGAACATAAAATATTTCCAACACGCAATAATAGATACAACACACCACGGAGCTAAGAATAAAATACCACCGATAAGATTTACAAGGGCTTTTCTTTTCTTTGGCCACTTATCATAAAAAACATCTACGCGCACATGTTTGTCGTGTTTCAGAGTGTAACCAGCACCAAAAAGTATTATAAAGGAAAATAGGTATACTTCAATTTCCGATAACCAAATGAAGGACATATTAAATACATATCTCAGAAGGACATCAAAGATTATTGTGAGGACTAGCAGGGAAGTGGACCAAGCAAAAAGTTTTCCTACCCCTTCATTTATCTGAGAAAACAGTTTTTCTAAGACTTCCATTTAGCTGATTGAGTTTCAATATATGGGATAATTTGTAAAAAGAAGCCGAATTCATTTTGTGAAATTTAATCCTAAGCCCCATTTAATAATAATAAAACGGACAGTTTTGATTAAAATCGACAATTTAGTCACATAAGACTAAAATTAATTTTTATATTCGTCATCTGTGACTATTATACTAGTTCAATACGTCTAAAATTAAGTTGTAAAAGATAATGAAAACCAGAGAACGCATAATGTACGCCGTTGTAGATGCCTTTAATGATAAGGGCTTTCACGCGTATTCATTGACTGACCTGGCCCATTTATGTAAAATGAGTAGGGGGAACTTAGCCTACCATTATAAATACAAAGAAGACATCCTGGATGATATTGCTGTTAAAATGCTACGGGATATAAATAGGTTTAGAAAGAAGCGCAAAGAAAACCCCGCATTTTATAACCTTAATCTTGATATTAGAACATGTCGATTTTTGCAGAAAAGGTATCCCTTTGTGTTTAGAGATATGTCAGTTCTGGAGCATAGCTCTATTAAAGATGTCATGAGAAATTGGTCAAAAGAAATTATAAAAAGAAATCTGGAAGCATTTTCATATGGAATAGAAATAGGAAATATTAAACCAGAACCTTATCAAGGTTTGTACTATCAATTATCTGTCAATGCATGGTTGATTACTTATACATGGTTAGCGCAGGATCAGGTGAGAGAGATTGGAGTTAAGGAAGAAGCTGAACGTATGGTTTGGAGTACAATCATTCCCCACTTTACTAAGAAAGGATTGGGTGATTTTATAAAGCATTATGGTAAGGATTTTCTTTTAGATTATGGGATACCAATGAAGCAATATTCAACTTTGAAACATCTTTTTTAATAAAAATAAAAAATTACAAATGCACCAAGGTTATTTTACTGAAGAACACAATCTGTTTAGAGAAGGATTTAGAAATTTCCTTCATGCTGAAGTTGTACCTCATCTGGATGAATGGGAAAAAACGGGAACGATATCAAGAGATATATGGAAAAAATTTGGAGACATGGGTTACTTCGGAATTCGTTATCCTGAAAAGTATGGTGGCTTGAACTTAGATATTTTTTATCTAGTAATATGGCTTGAGGAAATGCAACGTATTAACTCAGGTGGTTTTGCAGCAGCTATGTGGGCACATAATTATTTAGCTATGACCCATCTGAATATGGAAGGGAGCGAAGAAATAAAGCATAAATACTTACGCGGATCTATATCCGGAGACTTGATGGGCTGTCTATGTATCTCTGAACCCTTCGGAGGATCAGATGTGGGTGCAATGCGAACTACAGCAGTAAAAGATGGGGATTCATGGGTGTTAAATGGTTCTAAAACCTTCATTACAAATGGGGTCTATTCAGATTACTTGGTAGTAATTGCAAAAATGGATATGGATAATAACCCGAAAGCAATGGGTGTATTTCTTGTAGACAGAGATACTCCAGGTCTAAGTGCATCAAAGCTAGATAAGCTAGGATGGAGAGCGTCTGATACTGGAGAGATTGCTTTTGATAATGTGCGTATTCCAGCAAGTCATTTGATGGGCGAACCAGGAAAGGGGTTTTACTATGTGATGGAACACTTCGCTTTAGAACGCTTGATCATGGGAATTAACGCGCATGCAAGAGCAGAATATGCTATAGAATATACACTACAATACATGTCTGAACGAATGGCTTTTGGAAAATCTTTGGATAAATTTCAGGCCTTAAGACACAGAATATCTGAAATGTCAGCGGAAGTTGAGGTTATAAAAACATTTAATTATCAGGTAGCTCAGAATTTAGATCAGGGTGTGTATGTGGTGAAAGAAGCCTGTATGTCAAAACTCCAAGCTACCAAAATAGCGGACCAAGTAATCTATGATTGTTTGCAATATCTTGGAGGTTATGGATATATGGAAGAATACCCTCTTGCGCGTATGTTTAGAGATAGCAGACTAGGCCCTATCGGTGGCGGAACTTCTGAAATATTAAAGGAGATTCTTGCTAAAATGATTATTGACAAAAAGGAATACAAATCAAAATTGCACAAAAAAGAAAAGGAACTTATTAGCTAATCTTCACTTAATAATTCACTTTTAGTTGTATCCAGTTCTTCAATGGAAAGACTTTCTAACGAAATAGTTTGTTGTATTTTTACAGAGGGTACATAGAAATTCTAAGTCGGAATTTGTCAGAAGGAACTTGCTCTAAAATGTATTTCCTCACTAAATAGAAAACCTGTTAACTGTATTTATGTTTCCCTCTAGTCCAACCATTTTTCGAAAGATATTTTTCCCCGTCTTCAGCTGCAGGTTCTTCAAGGTGTGTACCCATGCTGTCATTCCATCTATTTAAATATCCAAACAGAGCAACAACACCTAAGATTTCAACTATTTCACCATCATCCCAATGTTGATGTAAGCGTGCAGAAATTTCATCATCCACTGCATTTGGTACAGATGAGGAAGCAATTGCAAAATCAAATACTGCGCGTTCCGCTTCTGAAAAAGCAGGGTACGTTTTGTAGTCCCAGATATTATTTAATTTGTCTTTCTCTGATCCATATCGTTCTGCAGCTCTGATAGCATGCGCTTCGCAATATCTACATCCCGCCGTTCTGCTTGATATATAAGCGAGTAATCGCTTAAGTGCACTCGTGACACGACCCTTATTTTCCATAACTGCCTGATTCATCTCTAAAAACGCACTAGCAATGCGAGGCCTGTGCATCATAGTAAAAAGACTATTAGGAGTAAAACCTAAGGTTTCTTCATAAAAAGCCGCCATTTCTTCTGCTTTTTTGCTAACATTTTTATCAATTGGAGATACAAGTGGCTTTTTCATAGATTATTTTTTACAAATGTATAAATTTTGCTAAATCTAAAATGTATCTCAAGCTTTTCGCTTTCTATTAGAGTTAAATAGCTATTTTATAATGTGACTTGAGAACTACGATGAAAACTTATACCACCAGTAATTTTTCATCTAGGAAATCAACGCGTACTACTATAAGGAAGGCATGGGTAGTAATGGTTGTTCTTTGCAGCAATCTCCTATGGTCAATACCGTGAAGTAGATAGTTTTAAAAATCTGCTTAGAAATAGCAAGGCCCAATTTGATTTTCTGCCCAACATTGCGTTTACGTTTAATCACCTTAATCTTGACAATTCTTATCACTATTCCTCCATGGCTTTTAAGAATGCAGAAGCAATAGATTATAACTTGGGTATGGCATGTGCAAAAAACTTGCAAAGCGGCAAATTTTTATATAAGAGGGAATATGACAAATCCTTGGAATTAATTGAAGAAGCTTTAGACCTAATAGCAGATCTATCAGACCACATTATTTTGTCTCAAATCTATAATACGATGGCTGTCAACTAAGTATTTATGAAAATTCCTTAAGTAGAGCTTTAGAAGTCAATGATAACTTTAATGCTGCACACTTGTATTTATTAACTGGAAAATTAAAAACAGAATAGAACGATCTTGAAGCGGCAGCTGATAATGTTCTAGAAGCGATAAAGAGTTTCAAAATTAGAAAGGAAGACTTAAAAACGATTGAATGCTATCATGAGCTGTCGTAAAAACCTTATTGAAAATGGTATTAAATATACGACGTGCTGTCAACCGATCATCGAGGTAAATTATTCAGAAGATATTCAAAATCATCACTTTTCTGTAACGGATAACGGAATTGGTATGGAAGAAAAATATATTGACCAAATATCATGTCAAGTCGATTGCATAATAGATCAGAATTCAAAGGAGCAGGTATGAGTTTATCTAATGTGAAAAAATTCATATATGGGATGGGGGCGAAATGAAAGTAGAAAGTATCCCTGGTGAGGGTAGTGCGTTTAATATTAGTCTTACAAAATTGCCCATAAATTAAGGAAGCTCGAGTGATTCCCAAGCTTCCTAATATATTTCTACATGCCTACCACTTTTACTTTTAAAGTAAAGTCATCATAGATTGTTTTATCACCTAGGTTGTCAAAGAAACTCCCTGATCCGTAGCGTACATCGAAATCAGTTCTGTCAATTGTGATATCAGCAGTTACAGTTGTTGCTCCCATGTCTTCTTGCAATTGCGCATTGAATTTGATTTCCTTTGTGATATTTTTAATAGTAAGATCTCCTACAACTTTGAAATCACCTGTAGTACCTCGCGAACTTACTTTCGTAATAGCAAGTTTAGCAGTGGGGTTTGCCTCCACTCCGAAGAAATCGGGTGACTTTAAGTGACCTTCTAGTTTAGCAGCACCGCCACCCTCTAAGTCAGTACACTTTATAGAACTCATGTCTATTGTAAAAGTACCACCAGTTAGATAGCCATCATGTATGTCTAGTGAACCTGAATGGATTTGTATTGTTCCTTGGTGAGATCCAGTCACTTTATTTCCTTCCCACTTTATAGTCGATTTATTTGTATCTACCTGTAAGGAATGTATTTCTGTAAAAGAAAGCCCTATCAAAAGAACAAGAGCACATAGGCCCGAAAACATCATTTTAGTCATAACACAGTTTATTTAAAGTTTATAATAATTTTTAGTTTAAGATCTCATTTTATCTAATAGTCCGCTCAGTTGTTCTGCCTCACTTTTTGTCAATTTACCCGCAATGCGCCCCAATCGTTTATTGGCCTTCGAAATTTTTTGTAGTAATGCGCGACCTTGATTCGTAATCCGTACATCAACGAGTCGTTTATCCTTATCACATCTCGATTTTTCCACCAATCCTTTAGACTCTAGACGATCAACCATCCGAGATGTATCCGACATCTGTTCTACAAGTCTTTCCCGTATTTCAGAAGTAGAAATTGCTTTCTGAGCACCCTTCAATATTCTAAGGACGTTGTATTGTTGTCCAGTTAACTCATATTCAGAAAAAAAACTCTGAAGTCCTTTTTTAGCCCAGGAATGGGTAAAAATTAGATTTACCAAAACCTTTTGATACGGAGAATCAAATGGCTTTGTTTGTTTCAGAGCGTCTTCTATACGAATCATAGTCCAAATATAGATGTTATAACATCAATGTCATAACATTGAATTAACTATTTGTCGCAATTCGGATACTATTTTATACATCCACTAGGATTTGTGGACTTTACACGCGGTATATGTTTTGTATTTTTATCGATTAAATACACACAGATGGAATTACACAGAGAAATGCATGGTTCTTTTGCTTCAAAGAGCCTAATTAGGACTGCGCTGGAATATGCATTTGATTATCTAGACAACTTAGATGAAAAAGATGTATTCCCTCAGGAAGAAAGCGTGCTAAAACTGAGCGCTTTTGATGAGCAACTACCACTTAAATCGTGCCCCCCAGAAGATGTTCTTACATTACTACATGAATCAGGATCTCCAAATTCGGTTGCGCAATCAGGAGGTAGATATTTTGGCTTTGTAAATGGAAGTTCCATTCCAGTAGCTATGGCGTCAAAATACTTGTCTGCAGCATGGGACCAGAATGGAGGACTCTATAATACCTCGCCGATAAATTCTAAGTTGGAATCTATTTGTCAGCAATGGTTGATAGAATTATTTGACTTGCCGCAAGAAACAGTTGCAGGTTTTGTGAGCGGAACATCTTTGGCAAATTTTACTGCATTATGTACTGCAAGGTTTCACTTACTTAGAAATCTAGGCTGGGATATAAATGAACAAGGATTAAACGGTGCTCCACCATTACGCATCATTCTACATAAGCAGATACATTCGAGTGTAAAAAGAACAATTGCATTATTAGGCTACGGAAAGCGGAATATAGAATGGGTAGATTCAGACGAACAAGGAAGAATTATTGTCGATAGAATGCCAAAATTGGATTCCAGTTGTTTGGTTCTGCTGCAGGCAGGAAACGCAAATACAGGATCCTTTGATGATTTCGATACAGTATGCGCTTTAGCAAAAAAGGTAGATGCCTGGGTGCATATTGATGGTGCTTTCGGTCTTTGGGCAGCTGCGAGCAAAACATTGTCACACCTAACTACAGGAATCCAACATGCTGATTCTTGGGCAGTGGATGGACATAAAGCATTGAATACACCCTATGATTGCGGAATAGTCCTATGTAAGCATAAAGATGCCTTGATAAGTACAATGCAGGCAACTGGAGAGTACATAGTTTATAGCGATCAACGCGACCCTATGATGTACACACCTGAAATGTCGAAAAGATCACGTGCTATTGAACTATGGGCAACAATGAAATATTTAGGGAGAACAGGAATAGAGGAGTTAGTAAACCAACTACATGCACAAGCATTAAAAATTAGTGAAGGAGTTACTGATTTAGGCTACACACCCATTAATAATGTCGTGTTTAACCAGGTGCTAGTTAAATATGGTGATGAAGCTAAGACAAACGCTATTGTTTCCTATATCCAAAAATCTGGTAAAGCTTGGTTGGGTGGATCCACTTGGAAGGGTAGGGCCGTAATAAGAATAAGCGTGTGTTCTTGGGCAACAACAGAAAAAGATATAGAAACACTAATTTCACTTTTTAAAGAAGCACGTGATTTAGTGCGCTAAACTTCAAAGTAAAAAAAAACGGTGACCTAATTCTAAGCCACCGTTTTATATATCTTATTTATGATGTTTAATCACTTTGTATTTTACTAAGCAATCTTAGGAATTCAACATATAACCATATCAAGGTAAAGAGAAGTCCCATTCCAAATAACCACTCATAGTGTTTTGCTAATTGATTTCTTTCCCCCTTATCAAAGTTGTCAAAGTCTAATAATAAATTCATTGCTGCTACTCCTATGATAACAACTGTTATCCCAATTCCTATTACGCCTCCCTCATGTAAATAAGGTATTTCAAAACCCGCATAAGATCCTACCCAACTAATGAGATAGACAAGCATAATTGCTCCGACTGCCATAGACACACCCATTCTAAATTTATCCGTCACCTTGATAAGTCCAGACTGGTATACCAGAAGCATTGTAATTAAGGTGCCTATAGTAAGGCTCACAGCTTGTAGCAATATACCGTCAAATTGTGCTGAATATATTGCTGAAACCGTACCCACAAAAAGACCTTCTAACAATGCGTACAAGGGTGCAGTAGTAGGTGCCCAATGCGGTTTCCAGTTAGTAAACATGTACACTGCTAAACCTCCAAAAACTCCAATGGGCATGTAAATGCTGAGTGGGCTGGAAAACGCATACACCGCAGAAATCAACATGATCCCCACTAAGATAATCGTCTTGTTTACAGCGCCACTTACGGTCATGTATTCAGACATACTCGTAATAGGACCACCTCTCTTTTCCAGTGTTTCTACCTTCGCTTTTGCGATTGCTTTATCGCTTAGCATTGGATTATTAGATTTAAATATTCTGCTCATTTATAATATTTTATTGCATTTGATTACAATATATACAACATGACTTTAAAACTATAAGTTTCTACCATTTAGTTAATATATCCTAAATATCGCTGAGACATTGAATGCTGAGACTGAGGTATTTAGGGCTGAACTACCGTTGTTTTATGCTTGCAGCTCAAAACTTTAAAACTTGAACATGATTAAAATGATTTACTGGATGTTCATGATCTTTATGAAAAACTGTAAAACAACCCTTCATCCTAATCTAATATCTAGAGACATAACGTCTTTCCCGTCCTCACATCGCCATAAAACCCGAAACCACTCTAAAATAAACCTAAAGACCATACGCACCCACAAAAAAAAAGAGACTGTCCAATTTCTCAGACAGTCTCTTTTTATCATTATACTTTTTCGAATTATCGAATAACCACAAAAGTCGTTGACTCTACTTGGTTATCTGTTTCTATCATTAAGACATATTTTCCGGTTCTTAGCATAGAGACATCTAGCGTTTTTACACCATTTATCTTTAAGTCAGAGAAATCACGTAAACGCTGGCCAAACATATCATAAATAGAAATAGTTGCTTCTACATTGATACGTCCATTTAGCTCTAACTTGATGTCTTGTGCTGTCGGATTAGGATAAACCGTCATTGTGAAAACATCTCCTACAGAAGTAAAATTTTCCATACAGATAGATCCTTCACTCGCATTCCAATTAGAAGAAGAATTTCCTTCACCATCATACTCAATACTAGCTGCACCTGTCCAGTCTGGAACAAAATCTCCAGTTGTCCAAATGCCCGCGGCAACTGCGACAGATGATCTTTGATGCCCAGTACTTCCCCATTCAACATAGTCCACTATGCTATTAGAATTTCCAAACCCATCGTCAATGTATAATGCCATCTCGCCATCGTCAGCAGAAAGTAAAATACCAGTCTGAAGGGTAAGAATTTCTCCTGGATCTATGATTAGATCATCACCACAAACGATAATGAGATCATCGACAAGAACATATGTAGGGAATCTGCATAACCACCATCCTGAAATATTTTGTGGTGCAAGTCCAATATTCTTAAGTTCTATTTCTGTATTTAAATTTATTTCATTCATTACAATGTTCGGAGCAAGGTTAGTGCAATCTGCACCAGTTACTCTTGTAACTTCAATTGGGTTAGATAAGTTAAAACAACCCATTAAATCTGAAGCGTTATTTCCTACTGCAGCTCCCGTAAGTCCATCTTCAAAAGAAAGATGCCAAACAAGACAAACTCCTGTGCCTGCACCTTCAAAGTCCACCGCTTCATATGTAGACGGAAGTCCCAAAATCATTCCATCAGAATCCGTAACGACCCATTGCGAATTTGTTCCTGTGTTCCCACTTAGTGTGATCATACCAGTTTCAATTGTATCTATTTCACCATCCCCTACACAGAAAGCAAAAGGTCCACCTTCTAATGTACCCCCATTTGGTTGCGTTCTTACAACCTCAATAGAGTTTGAAAGGCTAAAGCAACCTACAAGATCAGCAGCATTAGCGCCTACTTCTGCACCCATGAGCCCATCTTCAAAAGATAGATGCCAAACAAGACAATTACCTGCACCTGCACCATCAAAATCTACTGCTTCATACGTCGGTGGTAATCCTAATATATTTAATTGATCATCCGTAATCACCCACTGAGAATTTGTTCCCATATTACCACTTAGAGTGATAAGTCCGGTTGCAATCGTATCTGCAACGCCATCTCCTGCACAAAATTCAAACGGTCCACCTTCTAACATACCACCATTTGGTGAATTTCTTACTACTGTAATAGGATTCGATAGGTCAAAACAACCTTCGATATCAGATGCATTAGCGCCTACCTCAGCACCCATAAGTCCATCTTCAAAAGATAAATGCCACACAAGACAAGCGCCCACTCCTGCACCGTCAAAGTCTACCGCTTCATATGTTGGAGGCAATCCTAAAATCATTCCGTCAGCATCTGTAACGACCCATTGTGAATTTGTTCCCATATTACCACTAAGAGTGATAAGTCCTGTTGCAATGGTATCAGCAACTCCATCCCCTACACAGAACTCAAATGGTCCACCTTCTAATACACCACCTTCTGCTGGACAATCTTCAGGACAATCATCTCCTTCTACTCTTACTACTTCTATTGGATTAGACAAACTGAAACATCCTTCGAGATCTGAAGCATTATTCCCCACTTCTGCACCCGTTAAACCATCTTCAAAAGATAGATGCCATACAAGACATGCGCCCACTCCTGCACCATCAAAATCTACTGCTTCATACGTTGGCGGTAATCCTAAAATCATTCCATCAGCATCTGTAACGACCCACTGAGAATTCATGCCAGTATTTCCACTTAGAGTAATAAGTCCTGTTGCAATGGTATCCGCAACACCATCCCCTACGCAGAATTCAAATGGACCACCTTCTAATGTTCCTCCATTTGGTTGCGTTCTTACAACCTCAATAGAGTTTGAAAGGCTAAAGCAACCTACAAGATCAGCAGCATTAGCGCCTACTTCTGCACCCATGAGCCCATCTTCAAAAGATAGATGCCAAACAAGACAATTACCTGCACCTGCACCATCAAAATCTACTGCTTCATACGTCGGTGGTAATCCTAATATATTTAATTGATCATCCGTAATCACCCACTGAGAATTTGTTCCCATATTACCACTTAGAGTGATAAGTCCGGTTGCAATCGTATCTGCAACGCCATCTCCTGCACAAAATTCAAACGGTCCACCTTCTAACATACCACCATTTGGTGAATTTCTTACTACTGTAATAGGATTCGATAGGTCAAAACAACCTTCGATATCAGATGCATTAGCGCCTACCTCAGCACCCATAAGTCCATCTTCAAAAGATAAATGCCACACAAGACAAGCGCCCACTCCTGCACCGTCAAAGTCTACCGCTTCATATGTTGGAGGCAATCCTAAAATCATTCCGTCAGCATCTGTAACGACCCATTGTGAATTTGTTCCCATATTACCACTAAGAGTGATAAGTCCTGTTGCAATGGTATCAGCAACTCCATCCCCTACACAGAACTCAAATGGTCCACCTTCTAATACACCACCTTCTGCTGGACAATCTTCAGGACAATCATCTCCTTCTACTCTTACTACTTCTATTGGATTAGACAAACTGAAACATCCTTCGAGATCTGAAGCATTATTCCCCACTTCTGCACCCGTTAAACCATCTTCAAAAGATAGATGCCATACAAGACATGCGCCCACTCCTGCACCATCAAAATCTACTGCTTCATATGTTGGCGGTAGTCCTAAAATCATCCCATCAGCATCTGTAACGACCCATTGTGAATTTGCGCCTGTATTTCCTGATAGCAGTATTAGTCCTGTTGCAATTGTATCTGCCTCGCCGTCTCCAACGCAAAATTCAAATGGCCCTCCTTCAATATCTCCTCCATTTGGAGACAATCTTACAACCTCTATAGGGTTGGAAAGAGAAAAACATCCTAGCAGATCGATTGTATTACTTCCTACTTCTGCACCTAATAGTCCATCAGCAAAGGATAAATGCCAAACAAGACAAGTGCCTGCTGGCGCATCGTCAAAGTCAACCATTTCATAGGATGGAGGTAAGCCTAAGATGTTTCCGTCAGAATCTGTGACCACCCACTGCGAATTCATTCCTGAATTTCCAGATAACGTAATGGCGCCTGCTGGAATATTATCAGCTTCTCCATTTCCTGTACAGAATTCAAAAGGCCCTCCTTCTAAACTTCCGCCAACAGGATTGTTTCTTACTACTTCTATTGGGTTAGATAAACTGAAACATCCTTCGAGATCTGAAGCATTATTCCCCACATCTGCACCCGTTAAACCATCTTCAAACGATAGATGCCACACAAGACAAGCTCCCACTCCTGCACCGTCAAAGTCTACCGCTTCATATGTCGGTGGTAATCCTAATATCATTCCATCTGCATCAGTAACCACCCATTGTGAGTTTGCGCCAACATTACCACTCAATGTGATCAAACCTGTCGCTATCGTATCTGCTATACCATCTCCTACACAGAATGCAAAAGGTCCACCTTCGAGTGTTCCTCCATTTACTTCTGTGCGCACGACCTCAATAGGATTTGAAAGGTCAAAACATCCTGTAAGATCAGAAGCGTTGTTTCCAACCGCAGCGCCCATAAGACCATCTGCAAAAGAAAGATGCCAAACTAAACAAGTGCCAGCACCTGCACCATCAAAATCCACTGCTTCATATGTTGGAGGTAAACCTAATATCATTCCATCAGAATCGGTAACCACCCATTGCGAATTCATTCCTGAAATGCCACTAAGTGTAATCATCCCAGTCGCAATTGTATCTGCTATACCATCGCCTACACAGAATGCAAAAGGTCCACCTTCGAGTGTTCCTCCATCTGCAGTTCCTCGTATAACTGAAATTGGATTTGAAAGACTAAAACACCCTTCTAGATCTGAAGCATTGGCACCCATTTCAGCTCCTGTTAGTCCATCTTCAAAAGACAAATGCCAAACAAGACAAGTGCCTTCTCCTGCGCCATCAAAATCCACTGCCTCATATGTTGGCGGTAATCCTAATATCATTCCATCAGAATCGGTAACCACCCACTGAGAATTAGTTCCTGAATTACCAGACAATGTAATCGCACCTGTTGCTATTGTGTCCACAACGCCATCGCCTACACAGAATGCAAACGGCCCTCCTTCTAATGTTCCTCCTATCGGTTGATTTCTTACTACTGAAATTGGATTTGAAAGGCTAAAACATCCACCAAGATCTGTAGCATTTTCTCCAACCGCTGCTCCAGTCAAACCATCTTCAAAAGAAAGATGCCAAACAAGACAATTGCCTTCCCCCGCGCCATCAAAATCTACAGCTTCGTATGCAGGTGGTAATCCTAATATTATTCCGTCTGAATCCGTCACCACCCATTGTGAGTTTGGTCCAGTATTTCCCGTAAGTGTTATGGCACCCGCTGGGATATTATCCGCAACGCCATCCCCTACACAGAATTCAAAAGGACCACCTTCTAGTGCTCCTCCCATTGGTTCATTCCTAATAACTTCTATCGGATTTGAAAGGTCGTAACAACCTATAAGATCCGAAGCATTTGCTCCTACTTCTGCTCCCATCAAACCATCTTCAAACGCAAGATTCCAAATCAGGCAATTGCCTTCTCCAGCACCTTCGAAGTCTACAACATCTAGCGTTGGTGGAAGTCCTAAAATATTTCCTTGAGCGTCAGTTATTACCCACTGAAAGTTAGGTCCAACGTTTCCTGACAATGTAATTTCACCGTCACTTATATTATCTGATTCTCCATCTCCCACACAAAATTCAAATGGTCCGCCTTCTAAAGTGCCACCATCCGTTTCGCCTCCACAGCATGTGGACGTAATCGTTATTTCGTCTATATCCCATACAGAAATGAATGAACCATTTCCTACAGGACAATACGCAAGCATTTCTATGCTGAACACAGTTTCTTCCGTTACACTAAATCCTACAAGACCTGCAAAGTCAAAATTCATTTCAGTCCATTCAATATTTGTAGCTATGTTGTTTTGCGTATAAATCTCTACTCCATCTTTAAGTACCCGAATGCCAAATTGCGTTGGATAATTATTGTCTCCAGAATTTCCGCCAATCCAGTCGTATTCCGGATTTGACTTTTCGAAGAAAGAAAGATGATTGAGTGATGCGCCTCCAGATGAACCAGGAGTAAGTGTTACATCAATAATCACAGATTTTTCCGATCCTGGATTATAATCGCATCCTGCATCATAACTGACACACATGCCTTCTGAATCATTGACCCCTGGCGTACATGAATGGGAGTTTACCATTGGATTTACACGATACAAATGATCTATGCTCATGATATCACATCCTGCATCATTTGTAAAAACTGGTGTGAATTCACTAAAATCTTGATTGGTCCCATTTCCTGGAGAAGCAGTACATGCATCCATATCAAAATAGGCAGTGCTTTCTTGCGCAGAAGCGATTTGCACTAATATTAAGAAAGTAAATAAAAATAGAATGTTACGTTTTTTCATAATCATGATATATTTGAATGGTAGAAGTATAATATTAATATATGAATACTTTACTTAAGTATTTAATTGTAGCCTGAGATTAGACTTTAAAAAAAACTTTCAATCTTGTTCTCATTGTGTGGTAGGACTTTAAAACTAATCAAAAATCTGCGGATTAATTGCGAGAAGTGAAGACTTTTTTTAACACATAAAATTTACTTATATATGTGTTAAATCTATGTTTGTGAATTTATCAGTTTTCTATAAAAAAACCCATCTACTAGATGAAGTTTATGTGGTCCCTCAAGGGTTCCCATTCGACTCACTTTGCTCGCTCAGGGTAAACTACTCGCCCAAGTATACAGCTATAATCAAATATGTCCATAAAAAAAGCCTCACCAAAATGATGAAGCTTATGTGGTCCCACAAGGGCTCGAACCTTGGACCCTCTGATTATGAGTCAGATGCTCTAACCAACTGAGCTATGGGACCTGCTTTTTAAAGCGAGGCAAAGTTAATAGTTTTTCAAAAAAAAGGGCGTATTCGTATGATAAGTTATCAATTGGCATTCGTCGATGGATAATATCTCTTGGTATATATTACAAAAACATCAACCTTTTTTCGCATTCAACGTTTATGTTATGTGTAATTTTGAGATGAATAACTTACTATGAAATCAATAATATCTTTACTTAGTCTTATCGCTTTTAGCCTTTCACTAACGGCGCAATCTTCTGTATTATCGGGTAAACTCTTAAATAATACCGGAGAAGCAGTTATTTATGCAAATATAGTGCTCTACTCTGCCATTGATTCATCACTCGCTAAAGTGGAAACTACAGACGATTCAGGTGTCTTTAATTTCCAAAATATAATACCAGGGAATTACTATGCCGTAGCTAGTTATGTCGGTATGCAGGATGCAAGAGTGGATAATATTAGTCTTATGGATGGAGATAATAAAGACCTAGGGACGATAGAGATGACAGCAACGGCTTTCGAATTAGAAACCGCAACGGTCACTGCACGTAGAGCGATGGTAGAAGTAAAGGCAGATCGAACAATATTCAATGTGCAGGGGACTATCAATAGTACCGGAGATAACGGGCTAGACCTATTACGTAAAGCACCTGGAATTCTCATTGATAATAATGATAATGTAACAGTATTAAGTAGATCTGGTGTCTTATTTTATGTGGACGGAAAGAGACTTCCACTTTCTGGTGAAGACTTATCCAATTATTTGAGAAATTTAAGAGCGGAACAAATTGACCGTGTAGATATAATTACGAATCCTGGTGCAAAATATGAAGCACAAGGGAATGCAGGAATTATTGATATCAGACTAAAGAAGAATGAAAATCACGGACTAAATGGTTCCGTAAGTTCTAACACTTCAAAAGGATTGTTCTGGTCTCAAAACCTCAATTTCAATGGAAATATGAGAAATTCTAACCTCAATACATATGCGCAAATTGGCGGAGGTAGAAATAGACGTGGTATGGACATGTTCTTTTCGGATAACGTCGCAAATAATAGAATCGAAAATGATTTCTTTGAGGAAAATACGAATGATAATATTTCATACCGTTGGGGTACAGACTTCTTTGTGGCAAAGAATCAAACGATTGGATTTATAATCGGTGGTGGAATATCAAAGCGCGAAGGATTATCAAATTCTGATAATTCAATTGCAAATATTAATACACCTACTATGATAGATAGTTTTCTTTTGTCTGATAGTAAGTCTGATGTAGATAGAAATAATCAAAGCTACAATCTAAACTACGCCTATGATACAAAAGAAAGATCATTGAATATAGATGCAGATTATGGACGATATAGAAACGAGAGTGATAATGATCAACCTAACGCATATTTTGCGCCGGATACAGTGACGTTATTAAGAGAAATAAATACAGCGATTAATACACCGGTAGAGATAGATATATATACGTTCAAAGTGGATTACGAAATGAATGCTGGAAAAGGCAAACTTGGCTTTGGAACTAAACTTTCCAAGGTAGCCACCGACAATACATTTTTGTTTTATGATATTCCTAATTCTGATCGTGTAAGAAATGATCTACGGTCAAATCAATTCTTTTATGATGAAAATGTAATAGCTGGATACCTATCTTATGCTGCTAGTTTAAATGACAAGTGGAGTTTTACGTCTGGATTGCGATTAGAGAATACAGATGCTACAGGGAATCTAGAGCCATTTGATCAGAGCTTGACAGAAGATCCAGTAGAACAAAACTATCTGAGTGTTTTCCCGAGTGGAGGATTAACATGGCAAAAAAGTAGAATGGAGCAATTTTCATTAAACTATAGCAGAAGGATAAACAGGCCAGATTATAATGTTCTTAATCCATTTAGAAATCAGTTGAACGAACTCTCTTTTAGTAAGGGCAATCCCTTTTTGTTACCTGAGATCGTAAATAACATGGAGTTAGGCTTCTTGTGGAAGTATAGATACAATTTCAAACTTTCTTATAGTAGAACGACAGATCAGATTACTAGGCTAATAGGAGTTGATGAAGTTGATGACAGAGCGCGGTTTATTAACTGGGATAATTTAGCTGTTCAGACTATCTATGGATTTAATATGAGCTTGCCATTACAATTAGCATCAAAATGGAATGCGTTTGTAAACTTCTCTACTTCCTATATAAATAACCAAGCAGATTATGGGGATGGAGCAGTCATTGATTTAGGTGCGTTTACATATAATATATTCCAACAACATACGATTACACTTCCTAAAGGGATTACAGGTGAAGTATCGGGATGGTTTGCCGGACCAGGAATCTGGGGAGGTACATTTGAGTACGATGAAAGTTGGTCCTTGAATTTAGGACTGCAGAAAAAATTCTTACAAGACAATTTAAATGTCAGACTAAGTGCACAAGATATATTCAATCAAGCACACTGGACTGGAAGATCTGTCTTCAATGGATTGGAATCAGAAGGAATTGGCTTTTGGGATTCTCGCAGAGTTGCACTAAGTCTCAACTATAACTTCGGAAACAAGAAAGTAAAATCTAGAAATAGAAAAACAGGTATTGAAGATGAAGAGAAACGAGCAGGTTCTGGCGGTTCTGGAGGTCAAGGAGGGTAGGGATGAATAATGAATAATGAACAATGAACAATGAATAATGAATAATGAATAATGAACAATGAACAATGAACAATGAACAATGTTTTGTAATTCTGAATAGCTATTAAGAGACATTACACTGTTCCCTGTTCACCGTAAACTGTTCTCTGTTCCTTTATCAATTATTCTAATCTAAAATCAAGCGTCTAAAGTCTCTTTTTCCATTATCCACAATTACTTATCTTTAGTGTGTGAAAAAGAAAATAATAATCACTGGCGGCATGGGCTATATCGGCTCACACACTGCGGTCGAACTTATACAAAGTGGATACGAAGTTGTCATCATAGATAATTTAGCCAATTCAGAACGCGATGTATTAAAAGGAATTAAAAAGATTGTGGGTTATGAACCCATTTTCGAAGAAATAGATTTAGTAAATCAGGAGGATACCTTAGCTGTATTTAAAAAGCATAAGGATGCTATGGGAATAATACATTTCGCAGCATTTAAGGCAGTCGGTGAGAGTGTGGAGAATCCAGGTATGTATTTCAAAAACAATATTTTAGGATTAGTACACGTGCTTGAGGGAATGGAGCAGAATACAATTCCAAATCTTATTTTCTCCTCATCTTGTACAGTGTATGGTGAGCCAGATCTATTGCCAGTGACTGAGCAGACTCCTACAAAAAAAGCAAGTTCACCGTATGGTGCAACAAAGCAGATTTGCGAAGAGCTTTTGCAGGCAGAAGTTGCAGCTAAAAACGTGTTAAAAGTAATTTCACTTCGGTATTTTAATCCAGTAGGAGCGCACTCTTCTGGTTACATTGGTGAGTTGCCGATAGGTGTTCCGGCTAATCTCATGCCATACCTAACACAGACGGCAATCGGTATAAGGGAATATTTGTCAGTCTATGGGAGTGATTATAATACAGTGGATGGGACAGCCATCAGAGATTATATCCATGTTGTTGATTTAGCGAAAGCACATTTGGCAGCATTGAAAAGCTTAGAAACGAAAGAGGAGATTACATCCTATGAAGTGTATAATATAGGAGCAGGCAAAGGGTATTCTGTCTTGGAAGTAATTCAAGCGTTTGAACGAGCAACCAATCAAAAGATTATTTATAAACTTGTTGAACGACGAGCGGGGGATGTAGAAGCAGTTTATGCGAATGCAGATTTAGCTAAAGAAAAACTCCAATGGACTGCTAAACTAGATTTAGAATCAATGTGTAAAAGTGCTTACGATTGGGAAAAAGGATATCGTGAAAGATTGGTTGATTAGATAAATTCCTAGTTCAGATATTTTTTTCTAAATATAACACCTTTCTTAGCATCATAACCTGGCTGAATACCTCTGTGGATAAGCGCTTGCTTATAGTTGTATTTGCTAGAGTCAATAATAAATACTCTACATGCCAAACATTTCTCTAATTCCTTATGCGATTTCTTCCAACAATACGCTAATTCTTGTGCAGTCGCATTGTAGTTTTTGTTCCACTTTTTTGACATTACTACCTCAATAGTGAAAATGCCATTTTCTACATACAGGAGTTTAGAAGACAGGCCAAACCCAACACGATAGTACATGTCCGTTTCTACAAAATGTTTCCTGTTAATTTCTTCTATATTCATCACGAACTATAGAAAACAGAAATTATGCCATAATCTCAGTTGTATAGAAATATACCTTATATCTAGGAATTTAATTTTTTCTGAGTCACCTATTATGCTTTTATATGCCTGATATTCAAGGAGGAATGTGGATGTAAGGCCAAAAACCCAAATAATTAAATTTTTAGAAGATAACTGATGCTAAAACTAAATTCTACGAATAGGGTTATATTTCCGTAGTGAAATACTTCGAAATCATATGGAATGCCTATAGTGGTTATGCCAATTACCTATGGCATGAAATCACACATCCCGGAATACATAATTATTTCTATTGGTTGATTCTAGTTTCTTTATTCTTTTTTGGTTTAGAAGTACTCAACCCGTGGAGAGAGAAGCAGGCAAGATTCCGAAAGGATTTTTGGTTAGACGTATTTTACATGTTCTTTAATTTCTTTTTGTTTTCATTGATTATTTATAATGCTGCCTCTGATGTGTTTGTAAATCTTTTCAACGATGGAATAAAAGCTATCAGTGGTTTTGATATGCAGGCAAGTAACCCATTGCACGGAGTGCCCATGTGGGGAATCTTGTTAATTGGATTTATTGTGCGTGATTTTGTGCAATGGATGACACATCGTTTGTTGCATCGCTTTGAGTTTTTATGGGAATTCCACAAAGTACATCACTCCGTAGAAGAAATGGGCTTTGCTGCACATTTACGTTATCACTGGATGGAGACGATTGTATACAGAACCATAGAATATATTCCACTTGCGCTTTTAGGAATAGGTCTCTACGATTTTTTTATTATACATATTTTCACACTTGCTGTTGGGCACTATAACCATTCCAATATTTCTATTTCAGGTAAAGTGACGGGTGGTATTTTAGGAGGTGCGATCGGAGTACTGATAGCAAATTCATTTTTTGATATCCAATTATTAAGCGATCCGTCTCTTGCAACACAACTAATGGTAGTTGGAGTATCAATTGTGATCGGTGTGGTCGTTTTAGGGAATTTTATGAAGTATCTATTTAATAGTCCTGAGATGCATATCTGGCATCATGCCTATAATCTACCGAAAGAACGCCGATATGGAGTTAATTTTGGACTGACTTTGGCTGTATGGGACTATCTGTTCGGGACTGCCCATATTCCGCATGATGGAAGAGATATCAGGCTAGGTTTTCCAGGTATAGAAGAATTTCCACATAGTTTTGGAGATCAAGTTATGCATGGGATTAAATCGAAATAGTTTTATTGGAATACGCCTGAAATTATATTGGGTATGCTGCTACGACTAATGAAAATTTAAACAACTTTTCTCAGAGCTTAATACGTTATTATTAGGTTAGGCATCTATTGTTCTGAGTTTCCAACTTCCAGTTATGGGAATATATTTTGCGAATATAAAATTCTCCTGCCGAGCCAAGCATCTAATTTGACTTCTTGCTAACTTTAAAGGAAAACACCTCCATGAAAACTTCCAATCCAATAGTCCATTTATGTTTTTTAAGCCTATGTGTTTTATTATGCACTGCATGTCCCTGCGACGATCCTGCACTTGTAGAAATACCAGATTCTGATGCAAGTGGTCCTATTCTCACTTGGTATGTTACAGAGCAAACTTCTAGTGGAGCTGGCCTTGCTTCGTCTATGAATATGTATACTGATCCAGTAAATAATATTAATGTCCCGAGAAATGCAACCATTACAGTGCAGCTCGTATCCGAAGATCAGCAAAGCGGCGTAAAACGCATTGCAACTAGCGGTGGTTTTGAATTTACTTGTTCTGGTACTCCAATTGGAATCTCATCGCATGGATTTTTAGCAGAAGTGTCTCTGGATATGAGCTCGCTCACCGTTTGTGGTTTAAGACGTTTAAAGTTAAATGAGCAATTTATGGATGTAGGAATGCCATGTCCTTCAGCGGAATACAGCTTTGCAAATTTACAGTTTAATATCAATGGAGAAGCAATAAATAATGTAGATATACAATCTATTTCAGTTTTAAGACTGAACGTTTTGGAGTAATTGTTATTGAGAATAAAGCTAGATTGTTTCACTACTATCTCGCCTTATCGACACACTCATCGCATTTAGATGTCCAATAAAATTTTAACTAATCAAGTTCTGCGAGAGCAACGATCTTTTCTGTTCTCTTATTAGTTGCCCTTAAATGCACAACATCACTTTTGGGATAAAACTCAATATCGAGTGCGTCTCCCAATAAAGCTTCTGACTTAAATTGTATTCTAAAGTTTGTGAAATTTTCTTTAAAATGATTTTGTGGTACGCTTGCAATCATGTATTCAATAAGCTTGCTATTATTAAGGTGTGAATTCCAGTCAAGGTCAAATCTATGAACTATAAATGTTTTGCTGAAGCTAGGATTCTCGTTAAATACAATTTTAAAATTTGTTTTACCTAGATTTATTTCAGGGAGTGCAATGGAGTAAAGATGCTCTGGCAGTTTGGCCATCTTTCTTGTATTTATATTAATAACTGTCCATTGAGATTTAGCACTGGCAATAATATTATCGCCACTGTCATACACGACCCAATCTCTAAAAGCAAAATATTTATCGAAATGAGAAGGGTAGGTCTCTACGCGAATCTTATCGTTTAAGGAAGGATAGGTGTACAGTTTTACTTCCTTTTTAATCAAGACCCAAGAATGACCCTTCATCTGTTTATCCCAGACAGAGGCACCCAGCTTTAGGGCGTGCTGAAGGGACGCATCTTGCATGATCCTAAGTAATGCGGGAGGATGAATCTTCCTATTTTCGCTGACATCATGTGCTCTGACAAGGTAGCTGGCTATATGTTTTCCTTCCATTCGGGATAATTGATTTGTAAACAAATCATTTTTCTATGTTTACAACTGCATTCAAATTTACATAAGTATTTAGGACTACGCAGCAGACAATGAATAACGATAAAATTTATACAATTCTCAAAGATACTTTTGGGTACTCCTCATTTAGGGGTAATCAAGAAGAAATTATTTATTCGGTGCTTTCTGGAAAGGATGCCCTAGTGATTATGCCCACAGGAGGTGGGAAATCTATTTGTTATCAGATTCCATCATTGGCCTCCAAAAGATTAGGAATTGTAGTATCACCTCTCATAGCGCTTATGGATGACCAAGTGACCGCACTTACGCAAATGGGAGTAAACGCTGCGGCGATTCATAGTAACTCTAAAGATTCTGAACGTGTATATGATGATATCGAAAAAGGCGAATTAGAAATTCTATACGTCTCGCCAGAAAAAATATTGAGCCCAGGATTTATCAACTATCTAAAAGAGAAAGAAGTAGCTCTCTTTGCAATCGATGAAGCGCATTGTGTCTCTGTCTGGGGAAATGATTTTAGGCCAGATTACGTGAAGCTTTCTGTCCTCAAAGAAAACTTTAAAGATGTACCGATATTAGCACTTACCGCAACAGCAGACAGCGCAACACAGGAGGATATTATAAAACAGTTAGGTCTGGAGGTCAATGATGCGTTTATCTCCAGCTTTGAGCGTGAGAACATAAAGACATTAGCGCGATCAGGCTTGAAAAGGAAGGAACAGATTCTTAAATTTCTAGCTCTCCACCAAAACGACTCAGGAATAGTGTACTGTTTAAGTAGAAAGAGTACTGAACAACTTGCGAGTGCCATTAGAGCGCGTGGATATAAGGCTGAGGCGTATCATGCTGGAATAGACGGGGAGCAGCGACGTAAAGTGCAAACTGCTTTCCAAAATGATGATATTCAAATCGTTTGTGCAACTATCGCATTTGGAATGGGGATAGATAAACCGAATATCCGCTGGGTTATTCATTATAATATGCCCAAGAATATAGAATCATACTATCAAGAAATAGGAAGAGCAGGGAGAGATGGGAATCCTGCAGAAACACTCTTGTTTTATAGTTGGGGAGACTATGTAAACCTTAAACGGTTTATAGACGATGGTGGGGCGGATGCTACATTCAAGACAGTACAAACAGCAAAGTTAGAACGCATGTGGCAATTTGCAACGGCTATTAGTTGTAGAACCAATGTTGTTCTAAACTACTTTGGAGAGTATAGAAATACGCGTTGTATGCATTGTGACAATTGTATAAATCCACCTCAATTATTTGATGGTACAAGATATGCGCAAATGGTTCTTTCCGCAGTCATTCGAACAAAGGAAGCAATAGGGATAAACATTCTTATAGATATTCTGCGTGGTGGGTACACGCAAGAAGTAAAATACAATCAATATAACCTCATAAAAACCTTTGGAGTAGGAAGAGATATTCCTTTTTTAGATTGGAAACATTATGTGACGCAATGTATTAATCAAGGCATTTTACGTATTGATTTTACAGATAGTTCGAGACTCAAAATAACTCCACTTTCGATGGCAGTTCTCAAAGAAGGCAAAACCATACAACTGGCAAAATTTGTTCCTGAAGATAAGAAGAAAGCGAAGCCAATAAAACTCAATGTAGATACAACAGATGCAGATTCAAATTTAGTGGCGACTCTCAGAGAATGGCGCAAAGACAAAGCCAGCGAACTCGGTGTACCTGCCTACATCGTCTTCAATGATAAGGCACTCCTCCAAATAGCGACCCTCAAGCCACGATCAGATGCCGCCCTCTTAGCCGTAGAAGGTATTGGAAAGGTGAAAGTATCTAAGTACGGGCCTGCTATTCTAGAGATGGTGGGCCAAAGTTGATAGATTAGCTAAATCCCTCATTATCAAGACGTTTTGTTATAGATTAGAGGAATCGTAAAATCGCTAGGTTTTCCTAGCAACTTAGCCATTAAAAGGGCTTTTTTACCCAATAATTGTGTATTTTCGCACCCGTTTAAAGAGAATAACAAACTTAAAATCAACAAACTATAGATATTATGGGACAGAATTTAATCTACGTGATTCCGGTCTTTGGAGTGATAGCATTGATGTACACATTTTGGAAATCAGCTTGGGTATCTAAGCAGGAAGTAGGATCAGCAAAAATGGCTGGTATTGCTAAGAATATTTCAGATGGTGCCATGGCTTTTTTGAGAGCAGAATATAAAGTACTATCCATATTTGTGATAATTGTAGCATGTCTAATGTTTTGGAGTGGAACGACAGAAGGATCTTCTCCTTTAGTAGCCTTATCGTTTGTTTTGGGTGCATTTTGCTCAGCATTAGCAGGATTTATAGGAATGAAGGTTGCCACTAAGGCAAACGTTAGAACAACCAATGCAGCAAGAACTAGTTTAGGAAAAGCACTTGAGGTGGCATTTGCAGGTGGTGCTGTAATGGGGCTTGGAGTTGTTGGACTTGGAGTTTTAGGACTAGGAACACTCTTGTTAGCATATAGCAATATGGGCTGGGATATCGGAAAAATTATAACAGTTATTACTGGATTCTCATTCGGTGCATCTTCTATTGCTCTTTTTGCAAGAGTAGGTGGAGGTATCTATACTAAGGCTGCCGATGTAGGAGCGGATCTTGTAGGAAAAGTAGAAGCAGGAATTCCTGAGGATCATCCATTGAATCCAGCAACAATTGCGGATAACGTAGGAGATAACGTAGGTGATGTTGCAGGAATGGGAGCAGATCTTTTTGAATCTTATGTAGGATCAATCATAGGAACAATGGTACTAGGAGCAACTTTTATTGGTGCTGTAGGATTTGAAGCAGGAAATGAATTTAATGGTTTGAATGCAGTTCTTTTACCACTAGTACTTGCTTGTGTAGGGATTGTATCTTCTATCATAGGAACATTCTTTGTAAAAGTGAAAGAGGGCGGAGACCCACAGAAAGCATTAAATACAGGAGAATTTGTAGCAGCGGGAATTATGCTTATAGCTACTTTCTTTGTAATCAAGTGGATGTTGCCAGCTGACTGGACTTTTGGAGGAGCTGATTATGGTGCAATGGGAGTATTCTACGCAGTACTTTTTGGACTTGTGTCAGGATTACTTATTGGTTTAGTTACTGAACATTATACTGGAACAGGAACCAAGGCAGTACAGTCAATCGTTAACCAATCAGTAACTGGAGCAGCAACAAATATAATTGCAGGTTTAGGAGTAGGTATGATTTCTACTGTAATTCCAATTTTAATATTAGCGGCAGCGATTATAGCTGCGCACCATTTTGCAGGACTTTACGGAATTGCAATTGCGGCAGTAGGTATGTTGTCAAATACAGGTATACAATTAGCTGTAGATGCATATGGACCTATTGCGGATAACGCTGGAGGAATTGCAGAGATGGCAGAGTTAGAAAAAGAAGTAAGACAAAAAACAGATAAATTAGATGCTGTAGGAAACACAACAGCGGCAATCGGAAAAGGATTTGCTATAGGTTCAGCTGCATTGACTACGTTAGCGTTATTCGCAGCATACATTACTGCTTATAATGTTGCGCATCCAGAAACGCAATTATCAGGAATCAATATTATGAATCCTAAAGTAATGGCATCCCTGCTTGTAGGTGGTATGTTACCATTCCTTTTCTCTGCACTTTCAATGAATGCAGTGGGAAGAGCGGCTATGGATATGATCCAAGAAGTAAGAAGACAGTTTAAAACTATCCCTGAGCTTACCAATGCGCTTGCTATGATGAAGAAGAATGATGGAAAGGAGATGAAGGATTGGAGTGATGCAGACAGAAAAGTATTTGATGCAGCAGAAGGGAAAGCGCAATATGACAAATGTGTAGAGATTTCTACAAAGGCGTCTATTCGTGAAATGGTATTACCAGGAATGATTGCAGTACTCTCACCAGTAGCAGTTGGATTTTTAGGTGGAGCAGAGATGTTAGGTGGATTACTTGCAGGAGTTACAGTGTGTGGTGTTCTTATGGCAATCTTCCAGTCAAATGCTGGTGGAGCTTGGGATAATGCAAAGAAAATGTTTGAAGAAGGTGTAGAAGTAGATGGTAAAAAGTATTACAAAGGTTCTGATGCGCATAAAGCAACAGTCGTTGGTGATACAGTAGGTGATCCTTTTAAGGATACTTCAGGACCATCATTGAATATCTTATTGAAACTAATGACAGTGGTAGCATTGGTAATTGCTCCATTTATCTAGACAATTAGTAATAGAAAATATATAAGCAGCTTTGACCTGAGTGTTAAAGCTGCTTTTTTTATTGATAGCTATGTAAAAGATATCTACATTTAGGCTTTAAAATAATCTACATTGAAGGGGCAATTCAGAAGTAATTCTGGGTTGCTTTTTTTATATATTACGAGCTCCGCGCGAGGGACTTGCTTGCGTTTCTTGGTAGGCAGGTTTTAAGATCGTAATTCCTTGCGTGAAGGATAGGAAGGGCATGCGGAGCATGGTCACGGCAAAGCCGGGACGGAACCCCTGGATAGCCTGACCCTGAGGTAAAACCGAGGGGTCACGCCCAAACACACGTCCAAATTATAGAACCAGCACTTATTATTTATTACTTTAGAACTACTCAGACATCATAGAATATTAACATGCATAGAACTAAAAGGTAAAATTACTTGTTATAAAAGGTAAAATCACCTATATTTATATTATGACAAGGTCAGAACAGAATATATACACAGGAATACCTCCACAAATTAACCCGACGCAGGTACTAGCACTCGTGCATGCTGGCACGGTTACATCCAAATACATGAACGTCTTAAAAGCAGTTTCGGAGATTGCAGATGATGTGATATCAGGGTGGTTAAATATTAATGTAAAGACCTTTAGAACCTACAAGTCCAAAAACGTAAAAATTAAAGAAGACTTGCAGGAACATACGC
>Ga0209828_1000300_pt1 | contig 48287 bp, 42 predicted proteins | sample MaitaG_FD_187429 | JGI IMG/M metagenome (GOLD analysis project Ga0209828, IMG submission 187429) | Marine algal microbial communities from Maine, USA - Maine_Asex2 metaG (SPAdes) (version 2) | ecosystem: Host-associated > Algae > Red algae > Unclassified | place: Maine, USA | collected 2015-01-05
TTTTAATTTTGCCATTTTGTGTTATAGTGCTTACAAGATAGTGAGTTTTGAGATTAGATAAGAGATTACAGATAAGAGATTATAGATTACTGATTATAGATTACTGATTATAGATTACTGATTATAGATTACTGATTACTGATGTCGGAGCGTAACGGAAATCCCCGCACCGCAACAAAAATTAGATATGACTTATATCATAGCTAAGAAGAAGTCTTAAACTTAGCAAAATGAGTTTCGGAAATTCAGTACAAAATGGGGATCTGAATGAAATTTTAAAAATTGCAGATAAAATTTGGGTTGTTAAAATGAAAAGACATAGATTTGTCACGATTATGAAAATAAATAGAAACAGTTGGTGGTGGTGCTCTTTAGAACCTAATCTGGGAGTATAGCTCAATTTGTTTTATCAAAATATAAAGGCTTGCCGTTCCCGGTGAGCCTTTTTTAGTTTATACACGAATGAAAATAAAATCGATATCACGACAAATAGAATCAGACTTAATCACGCCTGTTGGTCTCTTCCTCAAGGTGAGAGAGAAATATGACCAATTATTGCTATTGGAAAGTTCTGCTTATGCTTCTAGGCAAGATCATTTGTCTTTCCTATGCTTTGATTCCCTGGCCGAATTAAGTATCAAGGAAGGAGTCTTATGTACAGGTGATTCTTGTAAAGTGGAATTTAATATCGTCGATGAAATCAAAGGATTCATGGACAGTTTTGAATTAGATCAAGATTCTTTCACTCAAAAATTTAATTCAATATTAGGATACTCGACTTTTGATGCTGTGCAATATTTTGAAGACATCACATTTGATCCTGAAAAAGACAAGCATCTTACACCTCACTTAAGATATGATTTCTATAGATTCTTATTCGTATTTGACCATTATCATCACACGCTACACATCATAGAAAACATTCCTGAAAATCAAAAATCACAGATTGATGAAGTCATAACATTAGTCAATGATCGCCAATATCAATCATCCACTTTCAAAATGCTCGGAGACGAATATTCTGAATTAACAGATGAACAATACAAGGACATGGTCACCAAAGCTAAGATGCACTGTAAGAGAGGAGACGTATTTCAACTTGTCCTAGCGAGACGCTTTTCGCAAAAATTTGAAGGAGATGAGTTCAATGTATACAGAGCTTTGCGTGGTATTAATCCAAGCCCATATTTGTACTATTTTGATTATGGAGACTATCGCATATTTGGATCTTCTCCAGAAGCACAGATCAAAATAACCAATGGTGAAGCAGAAATACATCCTATCGCAGGCACATATAGAAGAAGTGGAAATAAAGCTGAAGACCTAGCTCTGGCAGAAAAACTTGAACAAGACCCTAAAGAAGTTGCCGAACATGTTATGCTCGTCGATTTGGCTCGAAATGATTTAAGCATTAGTACAACTGGAGTCAATGTCGCTTCTTTTAAACAAGCACAATACTTTAGTCATGTCATCCATTTAACTTCTGTGGTCAAGGGCAAACTGAAAGCTGATGCCACTAATTTTAAAGTCTTTGCTGACACTTTTCCTGCAGGTACTTTATCCGGTGCTCCAAAGTATAAAGCGATGGAATTAATAAGTCAATATGAGCCTCACTCCAGAAGTTTTTATGGCGGTGGAATCGGAATGATCAATTTCAATGGTGACCTAAATCACGCCATTATCATTCGATCATTTTTAAGTATTGACAATGTATTGCATCGGCAAGCTGGAGCTGGATTAGTGATTAAATCTGATGAAGCGAGCGAGTTACAAGAAGTAAATAATAAATTGGCGGCTTTGAAAAAAGCTTTGTTGGTGGCGGAAGGCTTGGAAAGTGATTAGTGTTTAGTGTTTAGTGTTTAGTGTTTTGTGTTTAGTGTTTAGTGTTTTGTGTTTAGTGTTTTGTGTTTTGTGTTTAGTGTTTATTTAGGAAATATGTCGAAGCGAAGTGGAGACCGTGTGGAGTATAGAGTAAGCGTTGGGAAGAAGAAGGAGATTTTTAATATTGATGTTTTTAAAGATTTGATTTATGCCAAGTAAAATATTAGTGATAGATAATTATGATTCCTTTACATATAATCTTGTGCATTTGATACAAGAACTTGTAGATGACAATGTCATAATTGACGTCGTGAGAAATGACCAAATAAAAATAGAGGCGATAGAGCAATATGACACCTTGATTTTGTCTCCAGGTCCTGGCATTCCAGATGAAGCAGGAAATTTAAAAGAGATTATAAAAGAATATGCACCAAAGAAAAAAATATTAGGCGTTTGCTTGGGCCAACAAGCGATCGGCGAAGTCTTCGGCAGTCAGCTTAAAAATTTAGAAGAGGTCTTTCATGGAATAGAAACACCAATGATGCTGACAGAACATTCAGGCAAACTATTTGAAGGTATTCCTCAAACATTTCAAGCTGGGCGATATCACTCTTGGGTCATTGACAAATCAACACTTACCGATAAACTCATGATCACCTGTACAGATGAATATGATGAAATCATGGCGATCAAACACAGAGATTATGATGTCTATGCCATTCAGTTTCATCCAGAATCCATATTGACTCCGGATGGTGAAACAATGATGTCAAATTTTTTATTTAAATGTTGAACAGATTACAAAATGCACATACTCGATAAAATAGTACACCATAAAAAATCTGAAATCGCGAAAAGAAAAGCGTCTGTTACGATTAGAGATTTGGAAGCTTCAGAATATTTTAAAAGAGCGACAACTTCTTTATCTACTCATCTGAAAGAATCTCATTTCGGTATTATATCAGAATTCAAAAGGCGGTCACCATCTAAGCCCAAAATTAACTTAGATGCAAAAGTGAGCCAGATCGTCACTCATTATACCCAAGCTGGAGTCAGTGGCATTTCTATATTGACAGATGAACATTTTTTCGGTGGACATAATAATGACCTGATTGATGCCAGAAGAATTGTCGACACTCCCCTCCTCCGAAAAGAATTTATCATCGACGAATACCAGATTATAGAAGCAAAGTCAATCGGTGCAGATGCTATTTTACTGATCACTGAAATATTGACTGCGGAAGAAGTAAAATCTTTTGCTGCTCTTGCAAAGTCTCTTTCGCTTGACACGCTACTAGAGATTCACACTAAAGAACAACTAGATAAATACAATACAGATATTGATATTATCGGCGTCAATAATCGTGATTTGACACAATTCACAGTTGATCCCATGCATAGTGTCAGACTCTATAAAGATCTTCCAAATGAAGTGACCAAGATATCAGAAAGCGGTATCCATGATCCAGAAACAATCTTGATGTTGAAAGACACTGGCTTTGATGGATTTCTGATTGGTGAGCGATTTATGAAAACATTAGATCCAGGAAAAGCCTGTTATGATTTTATACAAGATTTAACTGTACGCAAATGATTATCAAGGTATGCGGTATGCGAGACCGACATAATATATCAGACATTTCCGAATTGGACATTCAATGGATTGGTTTAAATTTTTACGAGCCATCAAGTCGATATATTGCTCGATATGAAAAAGAGAGTATCTCTCAAATCCCTAATCACATCAAACGAGTAGGTGTTTTTGTAGATGAGTCTTTAAACAATATCCAAGAAATTATCGATCAATATAAACTAGACTTTGTTCAGCTTCACGGTAATGAATCTGCATCATTTTGTAAAAATGTCAGCAAATTATGTACCGTCATCAAGGTTTTTAGGATTGATGAATCATTTAATATGAATGTTACGAAAGACTATAAAAATGCCGTAGATTATTTTTTATTTGATACTAATTCTAAACAATTTGGAGGAAGTGGTAAAAAATTTAATTGGGATATTTTATCTACATATTCTGGCTCTATTCCTTTTTTATTGAGTGGCGGCATTGGTCCAGAAGATTCAACGGACATATTAAAATTAAAGCATTCTCAATTCATAGGAATTGACATTAATAGTAAATTTGAAATTGCTCCTGCAGTTAAAAGCAAGGATGCAATTCAGACTTTTTTGAAAACGCTAAATACAGAAAGCCGTGACATATCAAGTTAACACAGAAGGATTTTATGGCCAATTTGGTGGCTCCTTCATTCCAGAAATGCTGCATTCAAATATTGATCATTTACAAAAATCATATTTGAATATTACAGCTGAAGAGTCTTTTCAACATGAATTCCGAAAGCTCCTAAAAGACTATGTCGGAAGACCATCGCCACTGTACTATGCAGCGAAACTTTCTGCTGAGCTCAATACCAATGTTTATTTAAAACGGGAAGACCTCAATCACACAGGCGCTCATAAAATCAATAATACAATCGGTCAAATCCTACTGGCTCAAAGACTTGGTAAAACAAGAATCATCGCAGAAACTGGCGCAGGTCAGCATGGTGTAGCGACAGCTACGGTCTGCGCATTGATGGGGCTAGAATGTGTCGTTTATATGGGCAGCACTGACATCAAGCGTCAAGCTCCAAATGTTGCACGCATGAGGATGCTCGGCGCAAAAGTAGAGCCAGCCTTGAGCGGAAGTCAAACCCTAAAGGATGCCACCAATGAAGCGATTCGAGATTGGATAAACAATCCTGTTGACACTCACTATATCATTGGGTCAGTCGTCGGTCCTCATCCATATCCAGACTTAGTAGCTAGATTTCAATCTGTGATTAGCGAAGAAATGAAGTGGCAACTCAAAGAACATACAGGTAAAGAAAATCCAAACTATATCGTCGCATGCGTAGGTGGCGGCAGCAATGCTGCAGGAGCTTTTTATCATTACTTGGAAGATGAAAATGTAAAATTAGTCCTTGTAGAAGCTGCTGGATTAGGTATTGATAGTGGTGAAAGTGCAGCGACGAGTGTGCTAGGTAGCATGGGTATTATTCATGGCAGTCGCACTTTACTGATGCAAACAGAAGATGGTCAAATCGTAGAACCTTACAGTATTTCAGCTGGCTTGGATTATCCTGGTATCGGACCTCTACACGCACATTTAATAAAAAGTGAACGAGCACAAGTCTTCAGTGCTACTGATGATGAAGCGATAAAAGCAGCTTTCCATTTGACTAGAGAAGAAGGTATCATTCCAGCTTTGGAAACGGCCCATGCCTTTGCTATTTTAGATCAGATTGGTGCTGGACCAAATGAGAGTATGGTGGTCTGTTTGTCTGGGCGTGGGGACAAAGATTTAGGAACATATATTGAGCATTTGGATAATAACAGTGGGGAGTTTTAAGTAGTGAGTGTATAGTCTGCCAGCGGGCAAGTGTTTGGAGGTAGGAGTATAATAAATTTTGATTTAGATTTTTATGAACAGATTAGTTGAATTATTTAAGCGTAAAAAAGAAGGTGTTCTTAATGTATATTTTACTGCGGGTCATCCGACTTTAGATAGTACAGTTACGATCATTAAGGAATTAGATCGACAGGGAGCTGATATCATTGAAATCGGCATGCCCTATTCTGATCCTATGGCAGATGGAGAGACGATTCAGAAAAGCAGTGCGATCGCCTTGAAAAATGGAATGGGCTTAAACATTCTTTTTGATCAAGTAGCTGAAGCTCGACGGGATGTCGATATTCCACTAATCGTGATGGGTTACTATAATCAACTGATTCAATATGGGATTGAAGACTTTGTAAAAAAAGCATCAGAAGTTGGTATTGATGGGATGATCATTCCCGACTTACCGATGGCGATTTATCGAGACGACCACAAAAGCCTTTTTGAAAAGTACGACATATGCCATTCCTTTTTAATCACGCCTCAGACTTCTGAAGAGCGGATTAGAATGGCAGACGAATTGAGCAGTGGTTTTATTTATATGGTATCTCAATCAAGCATCACAGGTAAGACAGCTGACATAAGTGAAGAACAGATTAATTATTTTGAAAGAGTCAATAAATTGAATTTACAGAACCCCCGATTGATTGGATTTGGTATTCATGACAAACTCACAAAGGAGCGTGCATTTAAATATGCCAATGGTGCTATAATTGGGAGTGCATTTATTAGGGCAGTAGCAAATGAAGAATATTCTACAACAAAAAACATTGAGACATTTTTTAAAAGTATACATTGACATCATTACACAGGTTTTAATGCCTTGATACTTTCAGTTTGTTTATCTCTTGATTGTAATAGATAAATGAATGAGGTAGAGTCTCAGAAAAAGAAATGATCAGATGTTCTCAACATGTAAAGTGTAACTACTTTACTACTTTTATGAATTTATTTTATTGAGTTTTTTTTAGAATCGTTTTTGAATTTGTTGGCAACATTTAGCATTCTAACTAAAGCTTAGACCTATTGAAGTTGCCGACTAATGAAGCTATTTACATCTTAACTTAGGCCTCTACTGCAGTATCAGAAACCGCAGAAATGCATTTGATACGAAGAGCATTAAAAATTTATTATATCAATCTCCAAGCTTTTCTCGCCTTGCGACCGAGCAACTTATTTGCTTTTCTATTGCCTATGAATTTTTCCTTCTCAGGATTCCATTTTAATGTTTCCCCTAGCCTCCACGAAATGAGTCCAAGATGCATGGGGAGTGTCATCTCACGGGCGTATTCTAAATTGGATTCTGGTTGTACACGAGACTTAACTGCATCTACAAAGTTCTGCTGATGTCCAGGAGAACGCGGAATTGAAATAGGCACTTCGAAAAGATCCCTTACTGTCTCTCCATTAATTGTAATTTCTCGCGTACCATAATCACATATCAATGAGGCTTTTTCTCCTTCGAAATAGGCTCCAATGTTTCTCTCTTTTGCACCAGGAACATTCGGTGGCTCTGTGGTCCAGTGAATGTTAAGCTTGTCAAATTCGTAATCAATATCTATCCAATCAGGAGTATCTGAAGGACCTTTGGCTTCCTCTCCTCGAGCACTTATGGATCTCAATCCTTTAGGCTGTAGCGACATATATACGACATCAGCTATGTGGCACCAAAAATCTGCAAACATCCCACCTGAATAGTCCAAGAAGTATCTGTAATTGAAATGACATCTCTCTGAAAAATACTCTCTTTTAGGTGCTGGTCCTTGCCACATGTCCCAGTTCAATGTACTTGGAACTGCTTGCGCTTTTGCCATTTTTATTTCAGGAGCACTGCCTGACTTCCATAACCGTACGGTATGAATATCACCAAGCATGCCTGATTGAATAATCTCTACAACTCTATGATAATTATCGCCAGCATGGATTTGTGTACCTAACTGAAATATGCTGCCATATTTCTTTTGAGCAGCCAACATCTTTTGTCCTTCACGGACGTCATATGATAATGGCTTTTCACCATAAACATCTTTACCTGCCTGAAAAGCTAAGGTCCCAATAGTTGCGTGCCAGTGATCAGGAGTTGCACACGTAATGGCATCAATATCTTGTCGGTCCAAAATGTGTCGAAAGTCTTCGTAAGTATCTACTTTCCAGTCCGGTTGCATCGCTGCTAGATTACTGATACTTGAAGCTAGATGTGTTTGATCAACATCACATAGTGCAACAATCTTTACCTCAGGTAAATTGGCAAACCAATTCATGTGATTATTGCCCATTCCTCCAACTCCTATATGGGCAACACGTAAGGTGTCGCTAGGCGCTACGCCATTTATCGACCAAGGAAGGATTGTTAAGCCTAATGCTCCTAAGCCACTTTTCTTAAGAAATGCTCTTCTACTTTTTTGGGATTCATTCATCATTTATAATCTTTGATACTGATATTTTCAAATTTTTGCCTATGCATAAGGTATTCATAAATTTTATATCAGTGCTATTAATAAAATTTATTTTGACTTTTGGATAATATGACTAGATTAAAAATTCCCATTAACTTCTTTATACCGATTCATGTACATCTCGCGGACTCGTCATAAAGGCTGATTATTAAAGATACTGCTTTGCTTTCTTTTAACACTCCTAAATAAATACGATGTCACGAGTCTGACCTGATTATGCTGGCTATCTATGGTCCTTTTTTCGAAATTATTCATCCGTTAATCTGAATAAATATTGACATGTTTTTTTACTAAAATCTATAGCCTAGATTCAGGTTTAAATGGTCGTCAAAAAATATTATTTTTGACTCTGGATAGATTTGATATGCAAATTGAATTGATACAGATTTTATTAAGAATCCTGCTCCGATAAGAATAACATTTCTAGAGTTTAAATTTACTTTCTGGCGTTCGTATCCAAGCCTAAAACTTAAAATATTATTGTATGTAAGTTCATTCCCAATTGCCCAAATTGGTTCAAGTAATTCAATATCTTCAAAATAGTATTCATACCCAATTGACAGAATCGTTTTCCATTTTATTGAAAAGTTTCGTTCATAAGATCCACCAATTCCAATTTTAAAAGGAATATTTATCCCTTCTGAAGAATCCGAATATGATAATTTAGATCCAAAATTTGCAACATTTAATCCTAGTGTAAGTTTATCTTTATCAGAGTTCAATCTTTCAATATAACTAGCAGAAAAATCTGCGGCGAGACTTTTACCTGACTTTATATCGATGCCAAGAATTTGCTGCCCAGTGGCTACATTTGAAAAGATATATTTAGTCCTTATCCCTATACTAAAATTTCCATTTAGAATTCTTCCATATGCAACTGACAGTTCATAGTCAAACGGATTCCCATAACCAGTGGAATTACCATTGACATCAGTAAAATATATTCGCCCATAATTTGCATGTCTGGCACTTATACCAAATGAATGCTTAGTCCCCAACTTTAATACTCCTGACATACTCAAAATACGACCATCACTTTCTCTAAATGTCGGTAAATACGAAATGTCCAAACTTCCTTTATGATTCAAATTTGGAGAAAGTGAAAAGTTATTAAAGATTGCATTTCCGCTATTTGAGTTAGATATTCCAAAGCCTCCCATTGCATTAGACCTTGCGTCTGGATTCACTAAAAGAAAAAATAGGTCTTTACCAAAATCTATTTCTTGAGCATTAATTTTAAATGATAAACTAGATATTATGAGTAGTAAAAATTTCGTCTTAATGTTCATTATCTTTTTTGTAATTATTGTCCAAACTAAAGATATCTATTTTCTATATATAGAGAACGAATGTTTCTGTCATCCTAGTCTTTTATTTTTAATGGATCCTTTTTTGTATCCACATGCACCCTTTATCTTCTGGCTTTTTAATTATTGTTATTTTACGACTTTTTTTTATTAATAAATAGTTCTCTGACTCGACAATAACTAACTATTTCGGAATCGCTCAGTTGTATGTTAATAATAAGAATCAATAAAGTCAATTTCATATTCCCGCGAAAACCTCATACATTTTTAGGCATATGTGTTTAGAGTAAAAAACAAACCTTAATAATAAAAGGACTTTTGTAATGGTATGTTGATTATTTAATTTGCAATATCATTAGGCCATAATGAAGGATATTAATAGCATTAAATAGCATTAAATAGCATTATCTACATGAGCGACGAAAACGGTCGTATTATAAAAACAGAGTCCATTTCATCTGAAACAAACTTTCTGTAGCATTCACAAGAGTCTTACCAGTAAAAGCTAAGGATGTAAGCTGATTGTCCCGATCTCCGATTCGTACTTATCGCCTTACGACACAAGACTCATCAGCATTTTCTTTTCGAAGTTGGCCAGCTTATCGAATTGACCTGATTGAACGTGCTTTGCCCAGTCGGGGTTAGCGATCATCGCTCTACCAACTGCAACTAAATCGAATTCATCGCGTGCAAGCATTTTTCTGAGTCCATCTAAACTAGCTATCTCACCATCTTTAAATACCTTATCTCCTGGTTCTGGTAAAAAGTCAGCATTCAAGCTAACAGAGCCAACAGTAATTGTGTCTTTCCCCGTAAGCTTTTTAGTCCAGCCCGCTAAATTTAAATCAGAGCCTTCGAATTCGGCCTCCCAAAATCTGCGTTGTGAACAGTGAAAAATATCTACTCCGGCATTTACCAAGTAGCTTAAAAAAAATCCTAATTCTTCTGACGATTCTGCTAGGCGCGCAGTATAGTCTTGTTGTTTCCATTGAGAGTATCGAAGAATAATAGGAAAGTCTTCACTTACCTTGGCTCGAATGCCACTAATAATTTCACATGCGAATCGCACTCGATTTTCTAATGATCCGCCGTACTTATCAGTGCGATGGTTAGTCCCTGTCCAAAAAAATTGATCCAATAAGTAACCATGTGCACCATGCAATTCTATCGCATCGAAGCCGATACGCTCCGCATCTATCGCCGCTTGCACGAACGCTTCAACGACCTCATTAATATCCTCCTGCGTCATTTCATGACCCGTTACTTTTCCAGGAAAAGCCATACCCGATGGACTATAGCCAGGCGTATCACCTCCAGGCTCGATCCCCGGTCTACGGATACCACCGACATGCCAAAGCTGTGGAGCTATTTTGCCTCCTTCAGCATGCACAGCATCGATTACTTTTTTCCATCCTGCTAGTGATTCTTCACCCTTTATCGAAGGGACATTAGGATAACCGCTTGCAGCTTTATGCCCTACGATAGTGCCTTCCGTAATGATCAATCCTACCCCACCTGCAGCACGCAAACGATAGTACTCCACGACTTGATCTGAAGGTATATTGCCTGGTGACATGCTACGTGTCATTGGTGCCATGACAACACGGTTCTTTAAACTTAGGCTTCCGTACGAGTATGATGAAAATAAATCTGTCATTTGTATTTTGCTTTATAGTTTCGTGCTATCACTTACGAATAGCTTTCTTTATTTAAATTATTTTTAAAAAGTAAAACCGAAGGTAATTAATAAATATTCATGACGACTGCGTATTCCTTTATCGTTCAATAAAAAGAAAAAAGTGGTCATAGAAGAAATAAATCCAAGGAATGCCGACACCTGACTCATAGATTTCCATTGCTGTATCTAGCAGATATATTCGAATCTTGAATCAATTGATATACCGATAACCAAAGCCTAAGGAAAAATTAAACTCATCCATTTCTAAAGTTCTTCCGACTTCGAAGGACAACGGACCGACTGGTGTTCTTAAGTAAATGCCACCTCCATATCCTAGAAAACTCGTAGGAGCAGAATCTAGAAATTCTGGAAGGAATGCTCGATTTCCATTGACATAGTTCACAATCCCACTCACATATACTGGTCCAAAAATATTCACTCTGATATCTTGCCGAAAGCTATAAAATTCATCATAGTGCAACTGCGATTCTTCTATCCCAACAAAAGAGAACATACTTTCAGTTGTCTCTAATAAGCCACCAAACTTAAAGTTATTCAATAATGACTGCGCTGATTTATAACCAGCTTGCAGACGCGTTTCACTTGTGATCGCTTCAAACAATGAAAATACAGCTAAACCCGTGATTTGAGATTTTATATAATTCTGGGCTGGTGGAATAAACAAAACAGATAATTCTTGGGAGCCAACATAACTGACGTCAATATCCTGGCCAAATACAAATGAAGTAGACATTCTTGCTTTGAATCCATGTCTTGGAAATTGGGTCCTATCTAAATTATTGAACTCTCCATTTAATTTGAAAAATTGATGAAAATTTTTAAATCTTTTTATGTCTACAAAGGCGAGATTTTTTTGTCTTAAGCTTAGTTGTTGGATCCCTCCTCCGACTTCTAAATAAATCACATTATTGGGTTCAAACCCAAAATAAAGTGCTAGATCAGAATTCATTTCATTATATTGATTTTGTCGTTCTCCTAATTGATACAATGGCGATTCTAGCTTACTATACTTTCCATTAAAGTTTATAACTAAATTTTTATTTTTCCCTATTCGATTTTGAAATGCCCCATGAACAGCTAAGAATTCAGATATCCTAGCGGTCAATTTTAAACTTGACAACTTGGCTAAAGTATTATACATTGAAGTGTGGATGATAAACGACGTATTCGTCGTCCCGAATGCATTCATACTTCCACTGATCAATACAGATTTCTTAGGTTTAGCAAATATGTCTATACTCAGTCGATCATCAATTTGATTAAAGGCATAAGAAACTTTATCATATAAATTTGTACCTGCGATCCGAGTGATACCCTTATCAATTCGATCAATATTCAAACTTCCAAGTTGAAGTTTACCAAATTTAAACTTTGCTAAATCATCAAATGGTTTATCTGTCTCAGGAAGTTCTATCTCATTCATTAATAGATACTCAGGGATCGGAAGAGCTTTTAATCGTTTATGTGGTTCGTAAGCCTCTAATTTTTCTGCGAGCTTGCGAAGTTCTTTTTCATTAATTTTTGCAGCCTGATATCCTCTTCTAATAATCTCACTGTGCTCATCATAACCAAAAGAATTAAATGTCTTCACATCAGGGCTAATCTGAATATTGACAAGCTTAGCTTGCTCTTTACTGTCTAAAGAACTCATCATAAATGTACTCTGCGAGAAGATATCAAACATTGACCTTAGCTGGTCCTTAGATTCTAGTTCAGACCCTACGAAGACCCCAATCACAAAATCGGCACCCATATCTATAACTTCTTGCACAGGAAAATTTCTAATCAAGCCCCCATCGACATACAATCGTCCGTCTATCTCTTCTGGATTGAATACCATAGGGATTGCCATGCTGGCTCGTACAGATCGACATAGACTTCCTTTGTCAAATACTTTAATATTTCCATTTTCAATATTTACAGCAACACATCTAAATGGAATTTGTAGATCATCAAAATCATTGATATGATATGCAGGACTAAATATGCCAGATAATAGTAAATCTAATTTTTGGCTATTAATCACTCCTTTCGGCAGACTGACTTCACCATCATCATAAGAGAAATAAAATGGAAATTTCTGATGATATACTTTCTCCAATGGTGAGACATCTTTAAGCGGTATATACCCACTCAGTAAGGTACTCCAATCTTGACTAGAAGCCACTTCTGCCATCTGATCAGAGTCATAACCCATCGCATGGAGACCGCCGACGATGCTGCCCATACTCGTTCCTGAGATATAATCGACTTGGATACCAAGTTCTTCTAAATACTGAATGACACCAATGTGAGCAAAACCTTTAGCAGCTCCACCACTCAATGCCAGCCCAATTTTAGGTCTGTTCTGACTCAAGGTGTCCTGAGCATTTATGTACAATGCCGATATAAAAATAAATATTAAGTACGTCAGTGAAATGCGAAGATGTCTAACCATAAATCAACCAAAAAATAAATACAGGAGTTTAAACTCCTAAGTCTTATTAGTTATTACCATAACCACCAAAATATGGTGGAGAATCTTTCTCAGCTGCGCCTCCAAGACTTTGTCGTTGTACTCTTTCTAAATCAGCCTGTGTTTTGACCAATGCACCTACACCATCAAGTGTTTTGATTTTTTCGATGGCTTCATTTTTTGCATATTGCTTCATGTATTTCAGCCAATTCAACAATTCTCTGGTCGATGGAGCTCTTTCTAATCCAAAATTTCTCAATTGATAGAAGATAGTAATACTCGTATCTATGATATCATTATCTGCCTTTGGATAGTGTTTTAGCACAATCTCCTTCATCGTCTCAGGCTCTGGAAATGAAATATAGTGATAGATGCACCTACCTTTAAAAGCTGTCGGTAATTCTTGTTCTCTATTACTTGTAATCACAATAGCAGGCATGTCTTTTTCAGAAATCTGGATGACCTTTCCTGATTCAGGTAGTACAAACTTTCTATGGCTCAATGCATATAACAAATCATTAGGAAATTCTCTTGGTGCTTTATCGATCTCGTCAATAAGTAACACCGAATTAGGAGAAGAATATGCTTTTGCTGCTGGACCTAAATTGACATAATCATCAAGACGCTCTGTGCTTCTACCATTGGTCGTCAACTTCGTATCCATTCCTTTTTCTTCACGCTGGGCGTTTAATACTTCAATCTGTGAATCTCTTAGATATTTGACATGATCAAATTTTGCAACAAAGGCTTCGACATTACTCTTCGACCCTACTGGATATACATGTGTTTCCAAGTCTAATTCTTTTGCGTATTGCAGCGGTAACTCTGTTTTACCTGTCCCAGGTTCACCTTCTATTAAAAGAGGCATTCCAAGTACTCTTGCCATATGAAAAGCTTGTGCTAATTCTGGATCACAAAGATATTGATCTGATCCTGTCCACATTGTAGTATCTGCCATATTATAATTATGAGAATGCAAATATATGATTTTAAGAAAGCTAAAGATAGTTTAGCTTAGAATGCTCAGATTTATTGACAATTGATAAGTTTATAAGTGTTCCATTAAGATTGTTATGTCAAATGAAGGAAGGTATAGAGCTTTTCTGAATTTAATTTGTGTTTGTTATGTTACAGCTTTTGTATGATTAAAGTAATTTTGATCTATTCTTAACCAATCAATCAAATCTCAGTGTCAATTACTCTTCTTATTATCATTGTAACATGTGCAATTTCATATTTTGCAGGATTAACACCTCAGGACAGAATGGCTAGACAAGGCTTATTCGACAAATTAAAGCACTACCCTGTCATCGAAAAGAGTAACAAAGAATTTTATCGTTTCTTATCATCTGGCTTCCTCCATAGTAGTTGGACACATTTGATTTTCAACATGTATGTGTTATGGACATTCGGAGAGCAAGTAGAGAATCTGTTTTTGCTAACTTTTGGTTCGATGGGTCGAATTGTATTCATTCTGTTCTATTTATCTGCAATAGTCGTAGCTGATATTCCAAGTTACCTAAAACATCAAAACAACCCTGGCTTTGCGAGCATTGGAGCATCAGGTGCTGTATCCGCTATCCTTTTCGCCTATATTATGTTTAGACCAATGGATGGCTTGATGATCATCTTCTTTCCATTTTTTGCCTTTCCTGCTATAGTACTCGGTATTGGATATTTAATTTATTCTTCTTGGGCAAATAAAAATAGTCGAGACAATACTGATCACTCAGCTCACTTTGCTGGAGCGATTTATGGATTAGTATTCATCATGGCCTTACATCCTGGAGTTATCAAAACCTTTGTGCAATCAATACAAAGCGCTCTTCCTTTCTAGATATTATACAGGTATGCCGAAATAAAAGAAAGTCTAAGAAACCTTACTTTTATTCTACTGTTTATTTGTTAATTTTGTCCACTTAAAACTAAAAAAATGAAAGAAGAATTTGATGTCATTGTTGTAGGTGGAGGCGCTACTGGATTAGGCTGTGCATTAGATTCTGCTAGCAGAGGTTATAAAACAATCCTATTAGAAAAAGACGACTTCGGTAAAGGTACATCAAGCAAGAGTACAAAGTTAATTCACGGCGGAGTGAGATATCTTGAACAAGGAAATATATTTTTAGTTAGAGAAGCACTATTAGAACGAAAGAGGCTATTACAAAATGCACCTCACCTTGTTTCTAATTTGACATTCGTCATTCCTAATTACGAGACCTATAAAGGTCCATATTATTATACAGGTTTAAAACTCTATGATCTACTGTCAGGAAGTGGAAGTTTTGGACCATCAAAATTTCTAAGTAAAGAAACAGTTCAGGAGCTTTTACCGAACATCAGTATCGAAGGATTAAAAAATGGAATCTCTTATCAAGATGGACAATTTGACGATACTAGATTACTGATCAGTATGCTTTGCACCTATACCGAACTAGGCGGAACAGCATTAAATTATACCACAGTTAACAGTCTGATAAAATCTAAAGATGGAAAAATAATCGGTGTTGCTTGTGATGATAGAGTTCAAAATCAGAATTATGAATTTAGAGCCAAAGTCGTTATTAACGCTACAGGAGTTTTCACAGAACAGTTCCAAAAACTTGATAATCCAAATGTCTCAATATCTGTGACACCCAGTCGTGGGTCTCATTTAGTTTTTAATCAAAGATTTCTTGAAGGCCATACAGCCTTAATGATTCCGAAAACATCTGATGGTCGGATTTTATTTGCCGTCCCTTGGCATGATCACACTTTAGTCGGAACGACCGATTCCTATAATGAAGTCATCACCAATGATCCCAAAGTCACTGATGAAGAGATTGACTTTATGATAGAAACAGCCAATGAATATTTTAAGCACGACACAAAACGATCAGACATCTTAAGTTGTTTCGCGGGTTTGAGACCTTTGGTCACCAAAGGAAATTCATTAGATACTAAATCGATTTCGAGATCTCATGCCATTTCTGTCAGCGAATCAAAATTGATTAACATAACTGGTGGCAAATGGACAACATACAGAAAAATGGCTGAAGACACAATCGACATGGCGGTAGAAGTCAGTGATTTAAAAAAGAATATTTGTCTGACGTCTCAATTAAAATTAAATCACGGTGGGACATCCATCGAAGAAAAAAGATTGAAGATATATGGTGGTAATGCTGATCAAATACATGAGTTAGAAAAATCTGATATCAGCATGAAGCAAAAGATTCATGATTCTCTTCCCTATTCAATGGCACAGGTCGTGTGGGCTTGTGAAAATGAAATTGCACAGACTGTGGAGGATGTGTTAGCAAGACGAACTAGAGCATTGTTTTTGAATGCTAGAGCAGCAGTTGAGTCTAGTGATCGAGTCGCTACATTAATGCAGTCCGTTTTAGCTAAATCAGATGAATGGAAAAAGAAACAAGTCGATGAATTTAAAACGCTTGCTCAGGATTATATTGTGGAATGAACTGAGATGAGAATTTGAGATTTGAGATTGGATATGTATTAAATAGCTTTAAAAATGTTTACTTCAAATTCTAAGAACCTCATCATGACAGGTGTTTCATTTAAATTAATGTCGAATAATTGATATAGTGAAATTTTTAAAGAGACTTTTAGCATTCCTATTTGTTATCTATTGCCTTGCGTGTTTTGGATTGTACTTCATGCAAGAACGGCTATTATTTTATCCAGACTCATTACCTGTAGACTATATATATAGAAAGGGACAAGAACAAAAAATAGATGTAGCTGATGGTAAACGCCTAAGTGGCTATTACAATAGAATTCAAAATTCGAAAGGAGTCATTTTATATTTCCATGGCAATAAGGGAAGTATCAGGCGCTGTATTCGCCAATCGGACATGATGCAGGGATTAGGCTATGACATACTCATGCCAGATTATCGGAGCTATGGAAAAAGTGATGGCCCAATGGAATCAGAAACTCAATTCTATAGTGATGCACAAAAAATTTATGATTTTCTGTTGACAAAATATGATGAATCAGAGATAATTATTGTTGGCTATTCTATGGGTTCAGCGGCAGCAACTTACTTGGCTGGACAAAACAATCCTAAAGAACTATTCCTGATATCACCATTCAAAAGTATTGTTGATTTAAAAAATAGATATGCACCTGTAGTTCCTAATTTTATAATTAAATATCAGTTTAGAAATTACACATATTTACCAGAGGTCAAATGTCCAATTTCTATCTTTTACACCAAAACGGATCGTGTTGTTCTTCCAGAATCTACATTAGAATTGGTGGAATACAGTGATCACGAAACACTTTACGAACTAAAAAACACCAGTCACAGAGGTGCAATATTTCACGACACCTTTCGGCAAATAATTACTCAGCGATTGAAGACAATCTAATCGTTTAAAAAATTGAAAATAAAAATATCAATTTTGGCAGCCATGTGTATCCTTTCTAGCCAAATCCTTTTCAGCCAAGTGGAAGCAGGTATGTAAAAGACATCGCCTTTGTCCATCGGCGAAAAAGTTGAATTCAAATCACAGATACTTGATGAAAATAGGATCATAAATATTTATTTACAACATGAATACTCTATGATTCCTTAAAAACATACCCAGTTATTATTTATTAAATGGATCTATATATGAAGACTTTATACATATTATAGGACTTGTCCAATTTGGATTATTTTCGTGGATTAACATGATTCCAGAAACAATTGTTGTCGGTGGAGGAATGGATTTAATATTAAAACGGCAATAAACATTCAACAAAATTTTTGTTCATTTTCTTTTTCCTTTTTCACACTACTGTCTACAAATATGTTTAAGCCTGACATTCGGATTTAATTTGTGATCCAAACTGATCTCGAGTTATTTGTTTTCAACCAATCCATAAACCGAAACACTTGAAAATCTTTTAAAAATTCAATTAAGGATGGATGGTAAGGATTTTTCTGAAAGATATTCTCAAATCCAGGCATGATAAATCTAATATGATGTATGGGATATAAAAGCAGAGATTCTTCAATTTCTATAGCGATGGCGCCTAAACTATTATCAACTGTCACATAAGTAAAGTTTATAAGTAGAGTGAATACTCATTTCTATTAAAACGTCGAACTATCAAACTAGCCTACTCTTACTTTGAATTATTCTCTCTTGATTAATACATCTGGATTTAAAATCCAATTGGGATCTAGTTCTGTTTTTATCGCAGACAACACACCATGGTATCGATCTGACATTTGATCTTTATAGAACGGCCGATGATCCTTACCGACAGCATGATGATGTGTAATCGTCCCTCCTAATTCAATTAATTTATTAGATACTATTTCTTTGATCTGATCCCATTGTTCGATTTCACGTCCAGTCTGACCTTTGGCTATAATCGTATAATATGGCGCAGGGCCATCAGGATAAATATGCGTAAATCGACAGGTGATTGTTCCCGCACCACAAATATTTTTTATCGCCTCATTTGCAGCATCGACAATTCCTTTATGAAATCTGTCAAACTGATCCCAAGTCACAGCCGTTTCAAATGTCTCTGCAATACATCCTAATCGAAGAATCTGATCCCTTAAATAAGGTGCAGCTAAGAATGAATTCTTCCAACTATCTGCAGACGCATCTCTTTTTTTATTGTTTTCTTTTTGGGTCCATTTCCCTCCATTTTTCTGCGCAATATGCAGAGCTTCTTTCATCCATTGTGAGACATCATGATTGTGAGATTCAAATCCTAAAATCAACACTGAGGACGACCCATCACCTAAACCATTTGATAATGTTTCTAATGGACTGACTAATCTTGCATTACTTGGATGTAATCCAGACTGAGAGATCTCTCGACAAGCAGAAACTGCAGCATTCCAATCATCGAATGATACAGTCTGAGCAGCCTTAAATGTCGGAATCGTTTGTAAACGCATCCACGCTTCAGTGACAATTCCAAAAATCCCTTCAGAGCCACAGACCAATCTTTCCTCACTTGGCCCAGCACCTGAACCTGGTAATCTGCGAGTTTGCATAACTCCTTGTGGTGAAATCATTCTGACACTCTGAACAAATTCATCAATATGAGTAAACAAGGTCGCAAAGTGACCACCAGATCTAGTCACGATCCATCCACCCAAAGTTGAAAATTCAAAACTTTGTGGATAATGTCTAAGTGTTACCCCATGAGGCTTAAGTCCTTTCTCTATGGCTGGGCCAAACATTCCTGCTTGAATTCTAGCTGACCGGCTCGCCTGATCAACTTCGAGAATCTGATCAAAATACTTCATATCTACAGTGATTGTTCCTTGGTATGTATCTCCGCATGATGGCTCTACGCCACCAGTTACTGAGGAGCCTCCACCAAATGGAATCAGAGCAATATTCTCCTGAGCAGCAAATACAAATAATGCAGCTATATCATCTTCTGATTTCGGATACGCGACATAGTCAGGTGGATTTGGAAACTGTCCATGAAGTCCTCGCCATACATCTCTGTATGATTTACCATAATGATGAGCGAGTCTATCCCACTTTTCAGAGCCACAAAAATCTTTAAGTAATTCATTGATATCAAATCGAGGAGCATTGATGTGTATGTCCTTTAATTGTGGAATTGGCAGGTGACTAAATTCCTTAATCCCAAGACTCATTTGCAACATTCCTTTAAATCGATCTATTAAAAGCGGATCTATTTGATAGTCAGTGACTCCCCAGCCCCAGAAATTTCTATTTTTATTCATATAAATTTATGCTTGATCAACAAAGTGAAAATCAATTAGAACAAATATAATTTAATATCACTTTTATCTTGACACAAAAGTAACCAAAAGCTCAAGACTGTTTTACTTTCTTTACGGTCTAAAAAAAATGATGGTAAACTGAAAAAACTCGAACAGTTATTTTTAATAAAGACAATACCTAACCATTAAATAAATGATTTCGCTTGAAAAAGCGTTCAGGGATGTATTATTTCTAAGTAGAGAAAAGAATATCCAAACATTATCAGATCTTGATATAACTCCAGTTTATAGAAAGCGAATATTAGAAGAATTAGAAAATGTTGATTATTCCGAGGGACCTCTTGAAGATGTTATGATAAATGGTGCCGATATGTGGGTTTTCGGTAAAACGATTAAAAACACTTAAGTATATATTAACATAACTATGGGGAACCCAAGTTTAAGTGTTGTTTGTATTTCATTTCATTTGGCTGAACATCCAATGAATTATCCTTTAAAATGAAAATTAGGAAGAGTCCAATTACAGGTAAAGAAATGTCTTTGACGAGAAAGAGGAGATCTCTCACTTTTAGGAAGGAGGAGTTTATCTTTTACAGTCATTTTTATGCTTGTGAAGATTCTGGTGAAGAATTTACATCAACCAAATTAGATGAATTAAATCTTCTTCAAGTACACAACCAATATAGAGATAAGTACAATCTACCTTTGCCATCCGAAATTCAATCTATCCGGAATAAATATAAGTTGTCAGCTTCTAAGATGTCTGAAATATTAGGTTTCGGTATTAACAGTTATAGAAATTACTAAAATGGGGAATTGCCATCGAACTCCAATGGGAAATTGATTCAGCTAGTTGAAGACCCTAGAAAATTCAGAGATATGGTAGGCTTATGTGATACTATAGATTCTGAAGAAAAATTTGAAATTTTAAATAGAGTTGATAATATAATCTTCACAATAAAGAAGAATTCATTTTTATTGAAGATGGAAGATTACCTATTAGGAAATAGATTACCTGATTTAATAACTGGATATGTGAAACCTGATTTTACAAAACTTACAGAAATGGTTAAGTTCTATTCTGAAAAACTTAGTCCATGGAAAACAGTATTAAATAAACTCTTATTTTATGCTGATTTCTTGACTTATAGAAACAACTGTTTTTCAATGAGTGGCGTTCGTTACAGGGCGATAAAGATGGGACCAGTTCCAAATAATTATAATAGTATTTATGAATTCATGTTCAATAGAAATGATATTGAAATTGTCAATGTTGCTTTTTCAGACAATGTTTTTGGTTATCGTTTTGATAAAGTAGAGAACAAGGAATTTAATCCCGATGTTTTTCGTAATGAAGAATTAGAAATAATGAATCTAGTATGTTCTAAATTTTCAGATATGAATACAAATGATGTAATAGAATTTAGTCATAAAGAAAAGGCATGGTTAGATAATGAAGGCGAAAAAAAATTAATTGATTACAATTATGCTTTTGATATAGTTCAGATATAAAAAAACCGAAACTACTGGAATGAGGTTTCGGTCGGGAAAGAATTATTTTGAAGGTTTTTCTTTCTCCCGCTAAAGTAGCAAATTTTGCGCCAATTATTCCTTGGGTTAAATGAATGTTTGCCTAAGTTTGAAATAGAACATTCGCCAAAATTTTATATTATGGCTAAGAATAAGCCTTATGGTGATGGTGCTCGAAAAGGCGCTGTCAAAAATCGTAGTCAAGTTTTAAATCCAAAAACAAAGCTTTTTGTTACTTCTTATCTATTGTTATGTCTTGGCTTTTTTTAATCAAATTGAGTTTTCAAATCCATTCTTTCATGAAGTATCCTTATAATAATGCAGTTTTTGTTTTCTATTCGATAAAAGATTAAATGTCGATTTATATTTAAATTCCTATAATCCCCTTTTTTATAATAATACATTGATCCTATTAATACGTTTTCAGAAATTCTAAGCATTGATTCATATAATTCATCTTGATATTTTTCAGCTTGAGAAGTACTCCATGTTTTTAACGTATACTCGTATATATTTTCTAAATCATTTTTGGCTTGAGGCGATAGGAGTAATTTATGCATCAATCCTAAATTTCTTTTTCATTCTCAACTTAAATTTTTCATTATTGAATGGTTTCGCTATTCCACTCTCCTCTCCTATCGTAAGAGCTTTGTTTATAGCCCTTATTTTTGATTTTTCAATTTCAAGCAATCTAAGGCCACTTCTTAATACTTCGCTCGCAGATGAGTAGCGCCCTGACTTTATTTCGCCTTGTATGAATTTATCAAAATGATCACCGAGTATTATTGATGTATTCTTTGACATTTTTTTATTTCAAATTTACCATATTCTGGTATATAAACCAAATCTTTATATGCTTAGACATAACAACCTTATATACACACCCCCAAACCGTCCCGCAACCGTTTAGGACGACTATGAAAAACGAATATTTTATAATTTTTTATTCCTCATTGATACCCATTTTTTTGTTGTTAGTGAGTTTGACTCTAACTAAGATAATACACTGATTACATTAAGTACTTTTTATAATCTGAGAGTGACAATGCTCCTATATTTCAAAATAATGAAATTGTATGACAAGCGGCCTAATTAAAAAAGGTGAGCCAAATCCTGACTCACCTTTTATTTTATATATTAAAGAGAATTCAAGTATAGAAATCTCAATCAAATTTAACACTAGCCATCGACCTCTGAAACTGGTCTTGGAAACTGAGTCCAAACATCATCTCCTGCCCTATCTAAAGGTAATTCTCCAAGTCTATCTAATCTTCTCATATCAATCCAACGGTGTCCTTCTCCGAAAAGAGAATATCTTCTTTGATACAAAATTTCATTTTGTAATGAAGTAGCATCTGTCGCACCACCATAGGCAGATAATCCCGCCGCTGATCTAACAGCATTAATAGCTCTGACAGCTTCTCCGCTATTTGAACTCGCATTTGCTTCAGCAAAGATTAAGACTAATTCTTCGTTTCTCATAAATGGAACAAAGTCACCAAATGATTGATATCTCACGACATCATAATCTCCACTCAGCTCATCTAGTGTCAAAGTACCTGAAGGTCTTATCAATACTTTATTTAGTCTATTATCACCCGCAGTGGCATCTGTCACATAACTTGGGTGCGCAATAATAGCATCTGCTTGATCTGGCTGTCTAAATAAATTATTAGCAAAATCACCACCAGCAGTAGAATAAAATCTTGCAGGTCCAACACTTAAGTCACCATCAATATCCATAAAAGAACTAGCTAATTTGGATAAGGCGTCTGATGTGTTTCCTTGATATAAGGCAACTCTTGCTCCGATACCACGATTAAAGCTCAAGAACGATTGGGGATCATCAAAACCAGCCATTGCTCCAGACAAACTAAAAGGAAAAGAAGCACCTGCTGAACCAAGATTTGAAGCAGCATCATCCAACAAACTTTGGATTGTCGCCAATGCTGTACTGTAATCTTCAAAAGGTCCTAAATTATCTACATCTGATACATTTGTTCTGATACCATTTTGATACTGTAGATTCGATACCAATAGTAATTCGTAGGCTTGAATCGTTTTCGCATATCCTAGATATCCATTCAATTCTTCAGTCGTAATCAAAGACGAATTGGTCGCACCATCAATCAATACATTCGCTGTTTTCACTGTTCTGTATCTGCCTAAATACGGACGAGTACCATAGAATCCTGCGTTATCTAATTGTGCATCTCCTTTACCTAAGACTTCACCAGTATATCTTGGATCAGATCCTGTGAAAAAATAATATTCTCTGCCTATGATTGATACAACATCATAATAAAAACCTATTTCTTGTCTGAGGAGATCTTCCATCCCAGTGACAAGAGTTTGTAATGCACTTTTAGATGCATCCATATCAAATCCTGCTATCGACGAGCCATTTGGATTTGGCTGGTCATCTATGTCGCAACTTGCAAAAGGAACAAGCAAGAATGCTAAAACTATATATTTTATATATTTCATTGTTTTAATCTCTTTTAGTGAATAATGATTAGAAGTTCGCTTTAATGTGAAAATCAAAACGCTTCGCTGATGGGAATGGTAATACCTCTACACCTGTAGATAATCCGCCACCTCCGAAGTTTGATACTTCAGGATCATAACTATTATAATCAAAAATATTGATCAAGTTATTTGCGGATACCCCAACCGTTAATCGACCAACATCTCCTAATATAGTTAATGGTAATTTATAGTACAATCCAATTTCCCGTAGTCGTAAATAGCCAGCATCCTCGATATACGGATCTGTATTACTACCTAGATTTGCTAATCTATAATCTCCATTTGACATCGCGCCTTCAGGATCAAGAGTCATGTCATCATAATCGTGAGAAGTATTATTTAAATCGAATAATAAAGTAGACAAGTTGATATTACTTCCCCCTTGTTTTAAGTGCCATAAAAATGACAAGCTCAAATCATTATACGAGATATTGTTAGACCATGATAATTGAAAATCTGGTTCGGCATTACCAAACACCTGGAGTGAAGCTGGTCCATCACCGTTCAAAGTAACTGTTGGATCAGGCCCTACTCCAATCACTGTCGTCGGACTGAATCCTTCTTTAATCAAGAAGTTACCCAAGAAATCAGCAAATCCACCTGTCGTAAAAGCTGGCACTAATAACTCAGTTACTTCAGCAGTATTCGTCCAGAAACTAAATCTAGTATTCCAGTCCAGTTCTTTCGTATTAATTAAGCCTAGATTCAAGCCTATTTCAATACCTTTGTTTTGAAGTTTAGCAGCATTTGTGACCTGCCTACTAAAACCCGATGAAGTAGGTACTTGCGCGTCTAATAGTAAATTTTCTACTGATTTAATGTAGTATGTTATATCAAAAGAATATTTACTATTGATTTCAAAGTCTGCTCCTATTTCAAATTCTTTTTGACGTTCTGGCCCAACTTCAGAATTCCCTAATAAGCCAGGCGTAATTACACCCGCTTGACCATCTACAATTGTAGAATTAAGTGTTGTAAACTTAGATCCAAATGATGCAAAATTACCAGACTCACCATAGGCTGCTCTAAACTTTAATTGTGAGATTGGATTGTCTTGGTTCCAAAATTCAAACTCACTTATATTTAGTGCAATGTTTGCTTTTGGATAATAGTACAGTTGATTGACATCACTATTATTAGAAGACTTATCACCTCTTACACCGATAGTCGCAATGATTTGATCTTTGAAATTTATTTCCTCTTGTACGAAGAATCCTTTATCCTGCTGAATCAGTCTTCCTTGCGTTACATTTCTATTCCCAGCTTGATCAAGATTCGTCTGTGATCCTATTAAGCTAGAAGCTTCACCTAAGATTGTATTGCGATCAAAATCTTCTTGCGTAATACCTGCAGAAGTTGTTAGACCTATTCCACTATCTGTATAAAAATTGTGTACTAAGAATGCTGCTAAGTTAGTATTCAGATTCTTTGTAAATCCTTGGACAGATACCCCGTTTAATCCTGCGCCATCTCTTTGAAATTGGAGTGTATTCGGGAATATCGCAGTCGTATTTAAATTATAAAAATCAACTCCTCCTCTGAAAGTAGCTTTTAAGGAAGAATTTTCATTTTGAAATATTTTAGCTGTCAATGTTCCTCCACCTAAAAATCTGTTGACTGATTCATTATTCGTGACGTTTGCTGCAGTTTCTAAAAAGTTAGATGTTCCGAATGGATTAGACGGATACACTCCTGCATCATTAGGTAACAATTGTGCCCATGCTGGTGTAGATGAAAAGGATACACCAATTGTAGTTCCAGAGTTATCATTATTAAAGAAACCTCTATTTGCTGATGAAGAAATAAAACTTGTACTCACCTGTGCATCAAAAACATTAGAGATTTTCTGATCGATATTAATTCGTGCCGAAGCTTTCTGATAGCCTGTATTTGATACTATGCCTTCTTCATCTTTAAATGATCCACCGATATAAAACTTCGTATTTTCATTACCACCAGTCAAACTTAAGTTGGTATTATACAATGCTCCGGTATTGCCATATAAGAGATCTTCATAATTTTGAACAGTACCATTAGACACAGCAGTGCGATAGTTATCAATATCACCTGCGAAATTAGAGGCTAATACGCGCTCTTCGTTCCATTGTCTGACACCTAGTTTTTTTAATTGAGATGTCTGACCGATTGATTGTGAAAAGTTAACTCGAGTCTTACCATTTTGACCACGCTTTGATGTGATGATGACGACTCCACCTGATGCTCTCGATCCATAAATCGCTGCAGCTGATGCACCTTTGAGAATCTCTACAGATTCAATATCATCAGGATTCAAATCTGCTAATCTATTAGATGGATTATCTTGATTAGATGTACTTCCACCACCAGAAGCAGCAGACACAACATTAAGTCCTGCAGGAATAGAGGAGTTGTCCATATAGATACCATCGACTACAATGAGCGGCTGAGATGACCCACTTATTGATGTCGTCCCTCTCAGTCTAAATGACAATCCTCCACCTGGCGCACCAGAATTGGCTCTGATTTCAGCACCTTTAAATTTCCCGTAAAGGGCTCCATCTAGAGTAGACTGTGGCACAACTCCAGTTAATTCAGATGCATCAATTCGAGCGACTGAATTTGCAAGATTTTTCCGTTTTATGGTTGTTGCTAATCCTGTAATGACAACTTCATCTAACTGATTGATATCTTCTGAGAGAACGATATCAAAAATAGAATTATCAGCATCTACTGAGATTGTTTGTGTTCTATATCCTAAATAGGATATTTCAAGTTGAGTACCAGGACCAACTTGATCCAATGTAAAAGAACCATCGAGGTCCGTAATTGTACCTGCAGTCGTACCCTTTAGAATCACAGATGCTCCGATAACCGGATCATTGTTTTCATCCAGGACAGTACCACTTACAGACATTTGGGAAAATGCTGATAATGACATACATATCATTAGACATGCTGACATTAAGCAGTTTAAATAATGTTTTTTCATAGATAGATTACTTTTGCTAATGTTTTTAATCTTATAATGTAGTGAAATATTTGATTTTGCAAAATAATGCAATTCGATAGAAAAACAGTCCCATATGAGGAATTCTAATATTTATGTAAATACCTAGACTAATAAGCATCATATAAGAATTTATTCTTCAATTGATTCGTACATGTTTACGTATAATTTATATAACGTTCCAAATGCTCTTTGCGTCGACTCACCCTTAAAATAAGATTCGAATGTGTTTATAATTTGTACTCTAAAAGACCTGATAACTTTGTATAATGTAGTTACTTTTTAACTCTAGGTTTCCACTCTTCATGATTGTTAGTGGAGTCCTTAACAGCTAAAATAGATTTTGCCTCAAGTTCTGGATCATGCCTGACCATGAGATGTAGCCACATGGATCTTGAAAATCTGAGTAACCATAAATAGGTCACGATCGCAAGTACGATGACTACAATCATTGCCTGATTCACAGACCAATCAAAGTAGAATACTAAAATGAGGACTATTGCTAGAAATAGCCAAGCAGAAATGGCGTATGAGACCATCATAGCACCATAATAAAATCCAATCTCAGGCTCCATGAGTTGATTACAATATTGACACCTCTTTGGCATAGCAAGTGGATCTGTTAGCTGTAGTGGTTTATTGAAAATATCGCCTTGTCTACACTTTGGACATTTATAATTCCAGCAAGCTTTTATTGAAAATCCCATTATGACAAAGTTAATATAAATACAAGGGAAAGACTAGCAAAAAATGGTATCTATGGCAGAGGCTAGCAAAGCTTGATCAGTATCTCTAGTTGGTCATTATTTTAATTCAATTATCAATCCTTGTGTGATTTTGTACGTCCAACTATCAGGCAACGGTTTTATGAGGTACTTGCATTGTCTTTAATAACCAATATGGATTATTCATAAATTTATTCCAATCAGACTGCAATGATTCCTCTAAATTAATAATGAGATTTTGCTCTGTCTCTGATAATATTGTCCAAACTGCATCTGGATTCTTGTCCGATCTAATTTCATCAATGTACTTCTTGAGATTAAAGCATATTGTCATTTGTCCACTTGTGATCAGATCGTCTAACATTCCATTATTTTTATTTTGAATAGAAAACCATAGAGTCGTCCCCATTGTATTAGCGTGTTGAATGACCTTTTTCGCTTTTGTAGACATCTCATCATTAGCTTGTAGGCCATAGATATTATTTGAAATAATCCGATACACCCAATCCTTTGAATTGTAGAGTGCATCTATTTGTAAAGACCTAATCCTCCTCAAGAAAACATCAGTCACCATTTTCATAACAGAGGTCGCACGAAACTTGACTAGATAAAATAAGATATACAAAGGAGTTTTATTGATAACTTTTAAATGATCAATCAATTCTGAAGAATCTTTTCTACCAAAGATTCCACTTATTTCTTTTCTAAGATAATGATTAGTCAAAGCGTAAATCAACAACCACATGCCGCAAAACGTCATGACAACTGTTCCAACTATCAAAGCTAAATTGCTTAACCAACTTAGTGATAAAAATATTACGAACATAATGATTGATAATATTGCTGTAATATTTATATATCTAATTGTAAATAAGTTTTTAAACCAATGTTCTGCGAGAATAGGCACTGGATAAGGTTCCATTTTTTGACTTGAGACATCAGAAATAATATACGTACCTATAAAATCATTGTCGTCTTTTGAATTTCGATTCTCAGCTAGTTTCACTCCTTCTATACCTTGGTTATCGATAATGCCTCCATCCATAATTGCCGTCGTTTGATAGCACTTTTCTTTCCATATTTTATTGATGTCACCAGTAGGTCCATTTCCAAAATCTGCGGGCATTATCATAGGCTCAAACCCTCCGGGAAAACAACTAGAAGCAGCCGCAGCATCTGCTAAACGGATATGTTTACTTGCGTCAGAAGGAAGGTTTAGAAAATAGTTGCCAAATTTTCCTTGGTAACCATTCCCTTGAAAACGAAATTGTTTGCCATAAGTGAATTCTGAACTTCCAAATATGGCATCGTTTAAGTGCGTTGGCTCACCAGTATATAATGTGTCGAATGTCGCTTGTTCATAAAAGCTATCGTTATACACTTCAGAGAATGCATTGATTAAATCCCTCGTCTTATGTTTGTTCGACCATGTATGTGGAGCGTTTAGTTTTTCAAGCGCTTTATCTACTAATTTATCTTCACTCATCAGCTGATACAATTTATCAAAACAGGCAGCAAAATCTTTTCCTTGGGCTAATTTCAATGCGTACATCACTCCAGTCAAGGTGCCTCCTGATATGGTAGATATTATTTTAAGTCTGTGTAGTAAAGGTTTATTATCATAATGAATACTATACAGATAGGATAAGCTGCCTAGATGGAATGAAGTCGCTCTATAGCCACCTCCAGATAAGGAGATTGCTAAGTTGGAAAAAGGTTTAGATTTCATGAGTATGTAATATGTGATAAGGAGTTTACATCAATAAAATATAAGCACATTTTATCAGAATAAGAAGTCATATCGCTATTCTGCCGCTTTGAATATTAAATATCTTTTAAGAAGGACAAGAGTAATTTTGAAGAGGTGTGGTTGTGATTCCATACTTGACATTGTTTTGATAAAAATAACTATACATAGCAAGGTAAACTTGATTTAAATCAGCATCGTTATGCGAAAAAGATCAAGTCTTACTACCACTCATGTATATAACACAAATAAATCTGGATTGATATGTATCATTTTGTTCGTCTGATTATGACAACAGAACTTCTTTTTGCAGTAGATGCATTTACCATTTGTATATTGGGGTATGAAAAATATTTCAGTGATTGGTGCAGGAACAATGGGAAATGGCATTGCACATGTATTTGCCATGAATAAATATCATGTCACATTGATTGACATTTCACAAGAGGCTTTAGACAAAGCTATCGCGACTATATCAAAGAATCTTGATCGAATGGTTGCCAAAGGCAAGTTGACAGCTGAGCAAGCAGACACAAGTCTTAAGAATATTAAGTCTTCTTCAGATCTAGCGTCTGGCGTAAGTCAAGCTGACTTAGTAATAGAAGCAGCAACTGAAAATATTGATATTAAATTAAAGCTTTTTCAATCTATTGATGAGCATGCGCCAGCTGATGCTATTTTAGCAAGTAATACCTCTTCAATATCGATTACTCAAATCGCGGCAGTTACGAAAAGACCTGAGAAAGTAATTGGGATGCATTTTATGAATCCTGTTCCGATTATGAAATTGGTTGAGCTTATCAGAGGGTACTCTACTTCTGACGAGGTAACAGAGAAGGTTATGAGCCTCACTAAAAAATTATCAAAGGTACCAGTAGAGGTAAATGATTACCCAGGGTTTGTTGCCAATAGAATATTAATCCCAATGATTAACGAGGCCATTTATACTTTACATGAAGGTGTCGCCGGAGTGACAGAGATTGATACAGTGATGAAACTGGGAATGGCTCACCCAATGGGTCCTTTGCAGCTTGCTGATTTCATTGGACTTGATGTATGTTTGGCTATAAGCCGAGTCTTACATAACGGATTTGGTCTTGACAAATATGCACCTTGTCCCCTACTAGTCAATATGGTCACAGCCGGAAAACTTGGCAGAAAATCTGGCGAAGGATTTTACGAATATCAAGCAGGATCAAAAGATATTAATGTGGCAAAATCATTTCGTGTATAAAACCGTATTGCTCTTTTCGAAAATAAAATTTCCTTTTTAACCACCGTTAGTCACAACACATCTTAAATATATTTGGGAATATTATATCGTCCCTTCAGGACTGAGTTTGGTAGGACTTTGTTTGGTAGGACTGTGTTTAGTAGGACTGTGTTTGGTAGATGCCGTTCTTTCAGGACTCTTAAATGAAACGGTAGCAAGATGGATGTTAAAGTCCCGAAGAGGTTTACAATGACTGGTAATTATGTGCACATTCTTATTATTTTTTTTACTTTTTTATAATAAATGTGGGATCAAACGGATATCTCCCAAAATCTTTCCCATACACAGCAATCCCTCCGCCATCAGTTGATTCAAACTTTATTACTAGCTGTCCTGCTTTTTTTACTTTTTCAATCACTTTTTCATTAAAGGCTGTTTTTATGTAATACCCATAAGAACCTGCCTCTTTTAATGTTCTATCTCTTAATTGAGAATGCCAGGATAATATACCTCTGTGATCTGCTGGGTCATCAGGCAGAATGGCGTGTGTGACAACTTCTCCATTTGCTGTCACTCTAATATTTGATGGAAATTTGACTTCATCTGTCATAGGATAAGAATTAGGATTACTACTAGGAGAAACTCTTGATCCCTTCATAAAATCCTGATTGGCATTATATTCAATCATATCTTTGACAAACAATTCTTTTGCAGATAACTCAATTAGGAAATATGCTTCCTTATAATTATTGAGATCGTTGACATCTAGTGGGATCGTATATTCAAAGAAGCCATGACCTGCTCCGTTTACCTTCTTACCATCCATCACTTCCCAATTTTTTTCACTCCATTCTGTTGAAGAATATGTATTTGGTTTTAATGCCGTTGACTTCAATTTAGAGATAGGAATTCCATTTTCAGTGACAACATGAACAAAATTCCGATGTACAATATTTCCCATTTTATCTTTAAGAACTAAATCAATTTCAGTTAAACCGTTTGTAGTCGGTAATTCTATTTCCAAAGGTGAAATTTGCGTTTGCAACCAGGGTTTGTAATCGATTAACATCCTACCTGAGCTAAATTTACTGTCTTTTTCACCTAAATAATTAATGTGGGACAGCTCATAAAACAACTCCAATCCTTGTTTGAATTCTTTATCTGACATCGACGACAAAAACAAAGGAATTTCAATTTTTTCTCCAGCATCTTTTGTGTAACAAATGTCCTGACCGGTGCTTAAGTAAATCGGAGAATGAAAATCATTCAGAGTCATTCCTGGTACGATATCCTCTAGTCCTGTAAATTTTTCGGAACGATCAAAACGCCAATAGCCATTCCATTCATTGATCACATCATGATGTTCTGTATACAACCATCCACCTATTTGAGGATGTGTTCTAAACGAATTAATCATTCTATGATAATCATAGCTCCAATCAATATCGCCAGTACTTCCATTATATCCCCAAACATTGCCACACTCTGAATTGAAGTTTGGTTCTGACTTTTGGCTGTATCCCTCTTCATAATTATAAGTACTTCCAACATGGGTACTGTCACTTAAACCGTCAAGGTATTTGTCCCATTTATACCCTGGCAGATATACATGCCATGAATTTATGTCAGTGACTGTATGTCCCCTTCCACAGCATATAGAGTTGTCTTCAACAAGCCTAGATGGATCAAGTGACTTGGCTAAATGATACATAGATTCTACCCAGCGCTGAGTCTCTGGTAAATATTTTTTGCCTTGTTCGGTGTCTGTGAATAAGCCCCATGTCTCATTCATAATCACCCATGAAAATATAGATGGATGATTATAATCACGCTTTATCATTTCACGTAAAGTGTAAGTAGATTCAACTTGCATTAACTCTTCTGGTGGGCCCCAACTATTGGGAAGATCTTCCATAACCAATAAACCCAATCTATCGGCCCAATACAATTTTCTTGGTATCTCCACTTTGATATGCGTCCGTATTCCATTAAGGCCTATTGATTTACTTCGCTTGATTTCGTCAATCATAAATTGTTCATCAGGAAAAGTATAATAACCTTCGGGATGATAGGATTGATCTAGCGCCATCTGCAAGTAAATCGGTTTATTATTCAATGCTATGTATGGGATCTCGGTACCTGGAAGATTCTCCACACTTATTTTCCGCATACCAAAATAACTCTCTAGCACATCTGTACCGTATGTCGCAGAGATTCCATATAGATGTGGATTCTCTAAGTCCCATAGCTTTTGATTTTCAATTTTAATCGTAGTTGTCGATTTAGTACTTCCTTTTTTAAACTTTATGGTTTTGGCTATTTTATTCTCCAAATCATTTACCGATAGCTCAATTGTGGTGTCTACATCAAGAGGACGATCAATATATGCCGAAACGACTATAGAGCTACTATCAATATTAGGCGTCACATGAATATCTGACACATAGGTACTTCCTCTTTTTTCAAGATATACAGTTTGCCAAATTCCTCTCGCGTTTCCATATCCTTGCTTTCCATACAGTGTATGTACTCGACGCTTATCATCCACGCGAATCACTAAATCTTGATCAAGTCCGTATGTTAGGTGTTGGGTCAGTTCAAATTCGAATGGAACATATCCACCTTGATGACTGCCTATTAAAACTCCATCAAGCCATACGTGCGTCTCCCAATCTGCTGCACCTATAATTAAGAAGACACGCTCTCCTTGCCAAGTAGGATTCGCGCTTAGATTTCGTTTGTACCATGCTACATCAGCTTCATCACCTATTAAAGACAATGGTGAGCCCCATGAAAATGGAACACTAATTTTTTTATTGAATAAACTATCTTCAAAGTAACCGTAATTAATCCCGATATCTAATGAATCGAAAGCAAGATCCCACTCTCCATTTAGGTTTTCCCAGTTAGATCTATATTTAATTGGATTTGGATGCTCAGGAAGTGGAATGTTTTGCGCATTCATGTTATAGAGATAACAGAGAAGTAAAACCACTATCGATGTTCTCATCATTTTAATTATGATTACTGATTTAAGATTCCTTCTAATATAAATAGAATTTAAATAACTGATATATTTTACGGTGAAGGCTTTTCTGTGGCTCAGCTAATGGCCTCAACGTATAGCAACTGCTCACTTCCAAACACCAAAACTCCAGTAATATACATGTCTATTATATGACTCGATCGTTTCCACCATCGATTGGTATTTGCGCACCAGTTACTTTACCAAAGACTCTACCTAACATTGTAACGGCGAGCTCTGCTACATCATGTGACGTAACTTCCATTCTCAAAATATTATTTGTTTTATATTCTTGCACGGTCAAGCCATAGTGTTTTGCACGTGCTTTTAGAACTTTATCTGACCAAACACCAGTATCAAACACAGCATTTGGATGAAGAATATTTACTCGGATTCCTTTTGATCCGAGTTCTAAAGCAGCTACTCTTCCTAACTGAGTCAGTCCGGCTTTGGCTACAGAATATGCAGCAGCACCAGGACCAGGAGCAGGTACATTTTTCGAACCAATAATCAAAATTGAAGGATCAAATCCTAATTCTAGATAAGGTAATGTCAATTGAATGAGTCTTTGATGACTTGTCACATTTATTGCCAAGCTTTTGTTCCAAGTCTTCGAATCCATATCACCAATTTTAAGGCTAGGTGGGAATATACCTGCATTACTTATGAGCATATCAATACCTCCAAACTCTAAAATTGTTTGCTGAATGGCTTTTTGTAGGTCTCTTTCTTTGGTGAGATCACAGACTATCGAGAGGACTTCTTTCTGGTTAAAAGTGGTTGTTATTGTCTTATTGATATCCAAGGCAGCGACTACAGCGCCTTCCTTGACTAAACGTTCGACAGAAGCCTTCCCTATTCCACTTGCTGCTCCCGTCACGAGGGCGATCTTTCCTTGCATCGGTTTAGTACTACCCGCTTTTCTTAATTTTGCTTGTTCAAGACTCCAGTATTCCATCTCGAATAAATCTTTTTGACCTAGAGTCTTCCATGCTCCTAAGGTCTCTGCTTGTACAATTGCCTTTTTCGTATGTCTCGCGATATCTTCTATAATGCCAACATGTTTCATCGTCGGGCCAAATGACAATGTGCCTACCCCTGGTAATACAGCCCATCTTGGAGCTTGATCTAGTTTTTGTTCGCCACGGTTATACTTTTCAAAATATTGATCATACGCAGTTTTATAATGAGCTAAATCTGATGAAAGATCTTTTGTTATTAATAGAGGTGTTCTTTTCGTACGAATGATGTGATCTGGTGTTATCGGTCCCCGCTTAGCAATCGATTTGATATTTTTAAGTTTGCTAAATCCAACTGACGCACCAGAATGATCAAGCTTAGACAAAACAGTTTTGCCTGTTAGTTCAGAAACTGATTTGCGTATATTTGCTAACTCGAAAAAATCAATTTTAGATGGCTTTGCTGTTTTAACATTAACTGCTTTCTTTTTATTTAAATAGCTTTCTGCTTTACTCACGATTTTAATCATTTTCTCATAAGAGGCTTTTGCATCATGGTCGAAAGTAAAAACACCGTGATTGAGCAATATCATACCATCCAATGAATCCCAATCGATACCTCTTGTCATATCATAGATCGTCTTTGCTAATATAAAACCTGGCATGACGTATGGAATAATCAACATATTTTGACCATAAATATCCTGAATCTGCTTTTTCCCGTTTGGAGAATTTGTAATAATGACGACTGCATCTGCATGAGTATGATCTACAAATGTGTATGGAATGATACCGTGCAGAATAGTTTCAACAGATGGATTTGGTGCCTCAGGATTCGTTACAGCCATACGTTGGTATTTGACCATATCCATATCACTGAGCGTATCAAGTTGTACTAGTTTATATAATGCATCTAACTTTACTGGAGTGAAGCCCTGATCTTCAATTGTGGCCAAATCCCAACCACTTCCTTTAACATATAGGATGTCTTCCGTCTCTCCAAAAATATTCTTTTCTTTAATTTTAACAGACGTATTTCCTCCACCGTGCATCACAAGATCTTCTTCTTTTCCAAGTAGCCTCGAGGTGTACACTCTCATTTTCAATAAGTCTTTTCCACAAGATTTCGCTTCACGATTATTCCAAGAGCTTTTCATTTTATAGTGTTTTTTATAAATTTTAAAATATGAGATTGCACTTCATCTCGGTGTAATATTGGATTGATATAGCGAGATGTTATTTTATACAATGTTGAGTCAGTAATGTTTTTATGGATTATTTCAGCCATTCGAAATGGATGTAATGGATCATTATCATTTCCTAAAATCAAGCTTGGTACATCCACTTCTTTTAGTCTTTCTATCGAGGAAAATGGAGTACTCATGACCATTGAATCAATCACCTGTGGCAGACTATGTTGTTGATGATCGGAAAAAATACCTAATACTGAATGTGCTGCTAAGGGTAATTCTTTGTGTAAAAGCATGTATGGTTGTGAAGTTTCGAATTCTTGTTTACCATTTACTTTATCCATATATTTTAAAGCAAGATTTAGAATATTTAAATTAGATGGATTCTTGTCATCTAACCATGCTGGGCGATGTAATAACAGAGCTTTAACTCTCTCAGGAAATCTCAACGAAATATTTAAAGCGAGTCCTGCGCCCATTGATAGTCCACCAAAGATGGCTGACGATATACCCAATTTATCGAGCTCATTAATGATCAAGTTAGCGTAAAAATCAAATGATGGAGTCGTTTCATTTTCAAGCAAGGACTGCCCATGACCTGGACAATCAAAACAGATTACTCTGTAGTCATTTATTCCATAAAACAACTTTTGTATTTGACGTGAATCTGATGATAAACCATGTTGGAATACGATTGGTATTCCTATTCCAATATCAATACAATGAAGTTTCATTCTTTAGTCTAGACATCTTTAATAAGAGTATCCATATTAACAATACGAATACCCTGCTTAAGCGAATTTTAATTTTGATAAATACTCCGCACCAATTTCTGCACTCTTCATTGGTGTCGATCCATCATATCTTTCTTGCTCCATTATAAAATATTTCATTCCATTCTCTTTCGCCACTTTCAATATTTTTGAAAAATTTATTGTTCCGGTGCCTAAGTTGCACGATGCTGATTGTTCGTCACCTGCATCTTTCATTCTGTCTTTAACATGGCACAACTTAAATCGATTCGGATATTTTTGTAAGTATTCAATCGGATCAGCACCACCTGTCACGACCCAATAAATATCCATTTGGTGATCTACTAAATCCGGATCAGTGTTTTCCATCATAAAGTCATGCGGAATCATTCCTGAAAAGGCTTTAAAAGAGTAAGCATGATTATGATATGCAAAGCGAATCCCATTTTTCTTACACACTTCACCACAAGCATTGAATCTGTCTGTCACTTTCTTCCAAGCATCGACGGATGTCTGCGGTCCAATATATGGACAGACCAAGTAATCCATCCCAATCGAAGCTGCTTGCGCCGCCTTTTTTTCAAAGTTTTCATTGATATTACAATGGCTACTGATGATAGAAAGCCCTAAGTCATCCAAATAAGATTTGAAATCTTTTGGCTCCATATCCCAAAACATTCCCTGCTTACCATCATAGCTTTCTATTTGCTTAAATCCATAGTTTGACAATTCTTTTAGCACTCCCTTTGGATCATCTCCAATAACATCACGTAGCGTATACAACTGGATTCCGTATGCATCAAGACTGCCTGTTGCAGCAGCATCTTTCGCTTCTTTCATTCCGTCATCATATCCTCTCTTAAAGTCCTTTGCCGCATCTTTACATCCAAATGCTGGTAAAATAAGAGAACCTGTAGCTAAAACTCCTGTGTATCGAATAAACTTTCTTCTATTGCTTTTCATGTTTTAAGTGTTACGAAAAGTAAGATAAACAATCTCAAAAGAATTCACTTGAAAAAGGGAGATAATTCCAAGGGGTCATGACCCCTTGAATGAGAAGTTGGGATGAAAAGCATCAAATTCTGAAATAATAAATTGTGAGGTGATATCCACTAATTCTTGGGAAAAAGTAAGTCCTAGCTTATGTCGATAATGAGTAATGTTGCTTAAGAGTCTTCTTATATAATGATTTCTATCACTATGTAACGCTTTGTTATCCATGAAACAGATGTATTCACCCAAATTGGCTTTATAAAACTTTTGAGACCATAATCTATTTTGATGTTGCTTAGTGAGCATGGGTGCAACTTCTTGAGATCTATGGAATAATTTACTACTGATGGATTTCATTTTCTGGATAATATTGTCTAGTTCATTTTCATGACAAACCAAAATCATCTCCACAAGATCTAAACAAATTGTATAGGCAACACATCTATAATTATTCTTCACAATAATGTCTTGTAAAATTTGAGTTAGCAGAATCTCTTCTTTTAAATGAAGTAATCGAGGTGGCCCTTTCTTGATATTGTATAACTTCATTCGTACAGAGCTACGGCTATTATGAGTGGTTAATACCACATGGAATCCACAAAGTTTGTTTATCATATAAAGTGTATGTATTGTTTCAAGGGGTCATGACCCCTTGGATATAAAGTAATTCAAGATTAAAATACGAAATATTTACAGATAAGCTTTTCCATTACATTCTGTTTTATTCTTATAGATGCTGTGTTGTCTTATCATTTTTGCGTGTCCTGAAAGTTCTTGAGATCTAGAAAAGCAAAATTGATCATCTTCTGTTACAAATTTATTATTTTAGAGAAAATACAAGACTGATGAAAGTAGGCATGAATTTACTCTTATGGACGACGGACATAAATGAGAAACTTAATCCTATTCTACACCAACTAAAAGAGACAGGATTTGACGGTGTCGAAGTGCCGATTGGAGATGAAGATGTGAATCAGTACAAATCACTAGGCAAGAAAATAGCGGAGCTTAATATGGGATGCACATGTGTAAGCTCTGTCTTTGAAGATGGAAATCCTGCAAGTCCCGACAAACGTATTCGAGAAAAAGCAGTCGATCAAATGAAATGGCGAATTGATATGGCCAAGGAACTAGGCGCGACAAATATCTGCGGTCCCTTTCACTCAGCATTCGCATATTTTTCGGGTGAACCTCCTACTGAGATCGAGCGAAAACATAGTATAGAAGTGATGAGACAAGCTGCAGAATATGCAGAGCAAATGGATATTGTGCTCACCCCTGAAGCTCTCAATCGATTTGAATGTTATCTCTATAATACACTAGATGACATCTCTGAGCTGGTTAAATCTGTAGATCATCCGAATATGAAAATGATATTCGATACTCATCATGCTCACATAGAAGAAAAAAATTCGGCTGCATCTTTAAAAAAGTTTGCTGAATTAATTGGGCATGTTCATATTTCAGAAAGTGATAGAGGTACCCCAGGTAGTGGCCAAGTACATTGGGACAGTATTTTTAAAACTTTGTCTGAAATTAACTATGATGGGTGGCTGACAATAGAAGCCTTCAGTCGGAATAAGGCTGAATTCGCTTCCAATATAAATGTATGGCGCAATTTTCAAGAAAGCATAGATGAGATTTATAAAGACGGATACTCATTTATACGAAATAAGTTAAGCCAATATTCTATATAGACGTCGATAAGGTATAATGTTGTATTTTCATTAAATTGTGAATACCAAGGGTTCATCAATGTTTCACTAAGCTGATAAAGTAGATTATGGAAGGAAGTATAGATTCAAATGGCTGTCCAATTTATTATCAAGTTCGGGGAGAAGGGACGCCACTTATTTTATTAATGGGTTTTGGAGCAGATGGAAATGTTTGGGAGTTACATGTTGTTGAATATGAAAAACATTTTAAATGTATCATTCTCGATAACAGAGGAGTAGGTAAATCTGGACAGCCGAAAGGACCTTACAATACAGAGATGATGGCGAATGATACTATTGCTGTCATGGATGAATTGGGGATTCAAAAAGCTCAAATAGCTGGAATTTCAATGGGTGGCGCTATTGCTCAATCTCTAGCAATTTACCATCCACTAAGAGTTCAAAGTTTATGTTTGATAAGTACTTGGCCAGTATTTAATAATTATGCTACAGTCGTATATGAAAATTTAAAGAAGATCAGAAGAACAGCAAGTCCTGAGGATTTTATGGAATTATTACAGCTATGGATTTTTGCTCCACCTCACTACGATAACAATTTAAAAGAACTAAAAGAAGCTCAAACGGCAGCTGGACATAATGTACAACCACAAAGTCAAAATGGATTTGATGGACAATTAAATGCATGTATTCACCACAATTCAGTTGCACGATTACATGAAATTAAAGTACCGACTTTAATTACAATTGGCATGATGGATATATTTACGCCTCCTGCGTTTTCTGATATTCTTCATCATAAAATTGAGGGATCAAAAATAGAAAGGTTTCCTTCTGGTGGACATGTTCATCATTGGGAAGATGTAGAAAGGTTCAATCACATAACAACTGAATTTTTAATAGCGAATAAGTAAAGCGAAAATGACAATGGGACAAATAAAACTATCATGCGAAACATATACTTGGGTCATGCCAGGTGATGGATCATATTTAAAGAGACTTGATCATATCATGGATATATGCAACAAGTCAGGCATGGAAGGAATAGAACCAGATAATAGTTTTATGTCAATGCACAGTGATCCTGTTAAAATGAAGGAAGCACTTGATCAGCACGATTTAAAATTATCATCACTTGCGTATGTGGAAGACTGGCTCCATCCTGAGGAGACACAAGCAGAGCGAGAAAGAGCAGACAAGTGGATTTCTTTTTTAAAGCATTTTCCAGAGACAATTCTATTGAGTGTCCAAATGCCACAAAAGAATCGGGATAACTTGGCTGAGCGACAAAAAAACATGATTCAGTGTGTCAATGCATTTTCTAGAAGAGCATCAGAAAGCGGGATTACATGTTCGCATCATCCAAATTCACCGTCAGGGTCTGCTTTTAGAATCAGATCGGATTATGACATTTTAATGACTGGATTAGATCATGATGCTTGTGGGTATTGTCCAGATGTTGGGCATATAGCTAAAGGAGGAATGGATCCACTTGACATTCTAAAAACCTATCGATCTCATATTAATTTAGTGCATTACAAGGATATGTATATAAATGGTGATTGGGCTGCTACAGGTGAAGGTGATATCAATTTTAAGGAGATTTCTCGTTATTTAACAAGTATTGATTACACTGGCTGGATAGTCATGGAAGATGAGTGTGATGAAGCGATCACCAATCCAGATTGGCTGACCATTAGAGATGGTGTGTATATTCTAAATGAAATTAGGCCACTGATTTAATTGTAAAACCCTTATTCTTCTAAGTCCATTTTAAATGTAACAGAATTTGGTATTTCATGCTGAAAATGTGTGATAAATATCATTGTATGTTGGGCTGACAATACCTCTTCGAGTAGATATTTTGCTCGGCTTACTTGTCGTGAATCCAATACCTGAAAGGGTTCGTCCAATAATAGCAAAGGTGGATTTTTCACCAATGCTCTTAAGAATAAAACAAGCCTTTGCTCTCCAGTAGAACACTGGTTAAATATCTTATTCTTACTATTGGGTAAATCAAAATACTGAAATAATGCATGAATTGTTTGTTCCTGCACTTTTGAAAAAACAGCATTATTATAGATGGTTTCATAAAGGCCTTGCTTTACAATGGAGAAACAGCTCATTCCAGGATCATGAAAATATGCATGCAATTCTGAACTAACAAGACCAATATTTTTCTTTATATCCCATATGCTATCTCGATTAGATCGTCTTTTCCCAAATAGAGAAACATCATTTTTATACGCTTGCGGATGATCAGCTGCAATAAGTCCGATTACCGTAGATTTCCCAGATCCATTCTTACCAAGTATTGAACACTTGTGACCCTTTAGAATTTTCCAATTAAGCTTATTTAAAATAGCCTTATCAGCATATGAGACAGTTACATCTTGTAATTCTAGAACTGTAGAATACTCTGGCCAATGTGAGGTCTCATTAAAATATGAGAGCAGACAATCTGGGATAATTAGAGGATCATCATGGCTTGGAGTCTTTCCAAGATTAATGATGTGCTTCACCGTTTTGGGCAACTCTGTGTATTGTCCAGCAATAATAAATTGTATATCAATAGATCGACTTAGTTCATCAATAAGATTATTAATCAATAATCTATTTTCTTTGTCTAGGCCAACATAAGGATTATCAAGTAATAAAATTTTAGGAGATTTTAAGAGTGCTTTTACAATCAGGTATTTTCTAGATTGTCCACTAGATAGTTTTATGCGATTGACCTTCAGTAAATCTGTGAGGCCAGATTTATTAACAATATTGATATGTTGTGGATTCTTGTGATCAAAGCCATCCTGAACTAAATATTCTTCGATAGTAAAGTCATCAGTATCAAAGGCATGAAATCGCTGTTGATAATATCTTTGAATATTCAAGAATTCGCGCGTGTTATCAGCAAATGAAACGAGCTGAAGGTGCCTTCTTTTCCATTTGTAAATGTCATTTTGATCATTAATAAAGAACTCTATTTTACCAGACCGTAGTGGCAATCTCCCTTTTATTGCTTGTAAGAAACTTGATTTCCCTGCCCCATTAAGACCACTAATCATATAGTTTAGATCCTTTTCAAAGGTGTAAGAAAAAGGCCCTAAAACCTTTTGCTGAAATCTATAGATAACAGCATCTTCGATATGGAAAATGGCAGACAATATGAAATGAATATATGGTGAAATTACAATTTACTTAAAGAAAGCACATAGATTAAGCATAATGAAGTATTAGTTTTGAGTAACTTTCATCCCAAATTAAATTTTATGAAACAGTTATTAGCCCTTTTGATTATCACATTTGCAATTTCTTCTTGTAAGGACAGCTCAAAAGCAGTAGAGTCCGTAGCCGATTCGGTCAAAGACGCGAGTAAAACCGTGATGGCTTCAACAACAGAAGAGGCATCAATAGGCAATGGTTTAACGATAAAGGCATTTACAGAATCTGTTGCATTTCCTGATGCTTCTATTTCAACTATGAATTATACAAATGGAGTATTTACATTTGGATTAAGAGGTGACACATACGAACTAGGTCAACAATCACCAGATGCAGAATCAAAAATGTGTGCTAATTCTGGTAAAGGTCAGCACATTCATTTGATCGTTAATGATTCTCCTTATGCTGCAAAATATGTGAAACAATTTACTCACGATATTCCTGATGGCGATCACCATGTTTTAGCATTTTTATCCAGATCTTATCATGAAAGCATTAAGTCAAATGGAGCTAATGTAGCTGTGAAAGTCAATGTCAAAGACAAGTCAATTACAAGTACAGAAGCAATCAAAGATCCGATGTTATTTTACAGCAGACCAAAAGGAACATATGTTGGAAAGGATACCAAAAATTTAATGTTAGATTTCTTTTTAAAGAATGTAAATCTATCAGGTAGTGGATACAAAGTAAAAGCAAGTATTAACGGAACCGAAACAATTATTAGTAAATGGCAACCATATTATTTAAATGGTTTACCAATGGGAGAAAATACGATAACATTGACCCTCATTGATAAAGATGGAAATAAAGTCGATGCTCCCTTGAATCCAGTATCGAGAACATTCACATTAAAGGCAGATCCATTAGGTTAATCTCTATTTACAGATAATGATTAACTAATTCTTCCCACTCTTCCTCAAGTGAAGATTGTGGTCTTATCGTGTCTGCCTTTCGATACCAATAGTCAGCATTCCAATTGTCTCCTTCTTTTCTATGGAGATATGCATGTATTCTAGCTGCCTCTTTTCCAAACATGGGGTCTATTAAGTCATGAGCTTTAGACCACTCTCCTTTGTGGTCATGCCATAATGCTGTTAAGTAGTCACTCATCGCAGGAGCCTTGTCTTCAGAAATTGATAATTTAAATTCTTGAAATGTCATCTCGTTATTTACTAAATCAATATTAATCAAATTTCCAAATAATCATGAAGATTATAATCCAGTTTAACTAAGGGGCATTATTATTAAAGGTAACTGACCGCTGCACTAACTGAAGACAGATCGACCCGTTTTGAGCGAAACTGGCAGATACCAAGGGACGAACTATTGGTTTATAAATATTTTCGTGAGTCTGACTACCGTCTCCTGTCTCCCTAACTGTTGCTTACTCGACTGATATTAAGCCACTCTCTAGTCTCAGTAATCGTTGCAGGTTCTCTTCCTATTGTTCTAGCCAAGCTTGCTGCTTCAGCAATTAATTCGCCATTTGATTTTGCCATTTCACCATTCGGCAAATAGAAATTATCTTCTAAACCTACACGAATATTCCCGCCTAGGATAATTGATTGTGCAGTCAGTTTCCACTGTGCTTTACTGATCACAATACTTTGCCAAAATGCATTTTCAGGGACTTGTTTACTTTGATGGATTAGATTTTCAGCAGTAGCTGGAATTCCTCCTAGGACACCCATGACTAAACTGTAACAGGCATTATCAGGGATTAAACCCATATCACGGAGAGGTTCGGCATTTCGAATATGACCTGTATCAAAACATTCCATCTCAGGACAAACTCCATTATCATTCATGACTCCGACAATGGCAGCCATAGTGTCGAATGAATTTTCAAAAACGGCTTTCCATAAAAATTCTTTTCTTCTTTTGGAGTAAATTGCATAGTTCATACTTCCCATATTAAAAGCTGCCATTTCGGGCTGAGTCGCTTTTAGATGATTTGTTCTTTCTGCAACAGACAGACCTATTGCTCCTGTTGAAAAATTGATAATAACATGAGGACATCGCTTTCTGACTTCTTTAGAAATTTCTTCAAATACTTCTGTGCGCCAACTCGGCACCCCATTATCTTCTCTCGCATGGATGTGAACAATACTTGCACCTGCATCAACAGCTCTTTTAGCTTCTTCTCCTAATTCTACAGGAGTGTATGGAATGTATTGGCAATGAGACCGATTGGTTGCTCCGCCTGTCAAAGACGCTGAGATTATAATTTTATTTTTATCCTGTTTCATTATTTGAATTTTACTTTTGTGAACATGAAATCCTTTTCATTTCTATTAACATAATTATGCAGTCGCTCTATTTCTTTGAATATTTTTAAAACCTTCTCATTCGTCTCTATATTATAAATTTCCAATCAATATCTTACCATGATGATTGCGGGTTTTTCGTTACTGTTGAAATCGCTCAAACACTATCAGCTATTTCTAATCACAATTAAACTATTGTTATGTAATTCTATCATAAAAATTAATTCACTAGTAAATATTTGAGAATTCGTATTTCTTTATCAACTTTCGACAACCTTAGGAAATTACTAAATCAAAATCTGACATATTTTTCAAGATCTGCATTGAAAGACTTTCCCATGCCTTTCAGATAATCGTCTCCGAAGAATTTTCTAAAAGCTTTGATTCCTTTTTCTGTTAAATGTGGCAGTAACATACTCCAAATTTTCATTTCCCCTTCTACGTTGGATTTTTTTGGTTTCTCTCCATGAAACATTTGTTGGTGTAACCAATAAAAAGAAACCATCCAAGTATTAAAGGCTAAGTTTTGATAGATTCCTTCAAAAGGTTCTGGGTGCATGTTTCCCGCAGAAATAGCAAATGCAATTGTTGCCTCCATTTCTTTGACATTTTGATTCGTCATTTCCCGAAATTGTTTTCTTACTGCAGGATGATTTAATACATGATAATCCATAAACATAAAAGAGTATTTTCTTTGAAATCGATAAAATAGCTGCACCTCATTATGCATGTTTTCAAAAGATGGTAATAATCTTCTCTTGTTTTTTTCAACGTCTAGGGCTGACCAGAATTCATCGGATATGGCCTTAAGAAGTATGTCCTTATCTTTAAAATGATAAGTCAAATTACCTCTTGTTATATCTAAGTCTCCTGCGATTTCAAATAAAGTTACAGAAGCAAAACCATTCTTATTGAATAACTCTACAGCCTTATTGATAATCTTTTGCCTCGTCCCCACTTTCATAATATTTTCTATTTAAGGTGAAAATAAAATAGCCTTAGATGACTCATTATTTTACAATCAATTCTATCTCCTAATCCACTTTCAACAACAAAAATCCTGCTTCTACATTCTGCCCTTTTGTTGCATATACTTCTGCGACAGTGCCGTCTTTTTCTGCCATAATGGTATTCTCCATTTTCATGGAAGAGATAATCATAAGGGCGTCATCTTGCTTAACAGCTTGGCCCACGTTTACCAAAATTTCAACTATTTGAGACGGCATTGGAGCTTCATATCCTCCTTCTACTTTAAGCTGCTCTTTTGCAGGGAATCGGTCTTTCTTTATTATTGAAATATTTCCAGTTTGAGGAGAATGAACATACAAGTGATTTCCACTTTGAGCAACTGTAGCTTGATATTGAATGTCATCTACTCTAAATGAAACACGTGTTAGTTCCACTTCAATTAATGATACAATTCTCTTAACTTCACCTATTTGAAATTCGAATTGCTTGTCCCCTTCAGACGTATATTTCACTTTTAATTCTTCCTCATCAAAAATATAAGCCAATTCCTGTGGCCTGTAAGGATTACTCCGCCAACCTGAAGGGAGAGCTTTTAACAAAGTTCTTTTTTGCTCTTTACTAGACCAATCTATCAATGTACTTGCAATCGCTGCTAATTCTTTTTGGAAAGTATCTTTTTGATTAAATGCGTCGACATCAAAATGGTCTTTGATATAATGGGTATCATAATCTCCTCTTTGGATAGCTGATTGTTCGAACAGATGCAACAAGAAATCTTGATTCGTAGTTAAACCTAAACACTTTAAGTGCCTTAATGTGTAGGCCATTTTTCGATGTGCAGATTGTCTACTCTTATCCCAAATAATAATTTTAGCAATCATCGGGTCGTAGTAAATCGAAATTTCAGAACCACTTTTAACCGAAGTTTCAATTCTTAAACCTTCTACTTTTGGAATGTCCCATAATTCGACAGTGCCTGTTGCTGGTAAAAAATTATTACTTGGGTCTTCTGCATACAATCGAGCTTCTATGGCATATCCATTCCCCTTCAGCTGTTCTTGAGTTATTGGTAAAGCTTTGCCTTCAGCAACTTCAATTTGTAATTCTACCAAATCCAAGCCAGTCACTTCTTCCGTAACTGGATGCTCTACTTGTAATCTAGTATTGACTTCCAAAAAGAAAAAATCCTTGGTCGTATCATCGTAGATAAACTCTACAGTACCAGCGTTATCATAGTTTAATGCTTTGGCCGCTTTTACCGCCGCATCACCCATGATAGTCCTTAACTCTTCGTCCATAACAGGCGACGGACTTTCTTCCAACACTTTCTGATAGCGCCTTTGAATAGTACATTCTCTTTCTAACACATGAATTGCATTTCCATGCTTATCTCCAAAAATTTGAAATTCAATATGTCTTCCTTTAGCAATATATCTTTCAATAATTAATTCATCATCTCCAAAAGAAGACTTCCCTTCTCGTTTGGCTGCAGTAATATTACTTTCTAAATCAGCGACTTTGTGTACGATACGCATTCCCTTTCCTCCTCCACCTGCGGTCGCTTTTAGTAATAAGGGAAACCCCAGATTTTTTGCTTCTTTTACCAATCTCTCTGTGCTTTGGTCAGCTCCTTGGTAGCCTGGAATCACTGGTACATCATGCTCTCGCATAATGGCTTTTGCTCTAGACTTTGATCCCATAGCTTCAATTGCTGCCGCATTTGGGCCAATGAAAATGATACCTTCTATTTCACAGCGTTTTGCGAAACCAGCATTTTCAGATAAAAAACCATAGCCTGGATGAATGGCATCTGCCCCATGCTCTTTCGCTAATTTGATTATTTTATCTTGGTTAAGATAAGAAGCTGCTGGACTATTTTCTCCAATATGAATCGCAACATCTGCTTCTTTCACAAATAAACCTTGACTATCTGCATCAGAAAAAATAGCAATACTTTTTATTCCCATCTTACGACATGTCCGAATAATGCGGGAAGCAATTTCACCACGATTAGCAATGAGTAAGGAGTTTATGGTTGAAGGTTTATGGTCCATGGCGTTTTGGTCAATTGTTTATGGTCGATAGTTTATTGTCAATCATGTTTATGGTTTATTGTCAATGGTCTATCGACTATTGACTACTTGTCTATTCAACGTATTGATTTCCGCAGAGCTTTAATCATTTTTATCATTATTGTGAGCTATTCATAAAGTCCATCAAAATCTTTATCGATAATCAATTTTCTCATTTCCCCAATATATAGACAGCTAACTACTTCTATTGCCGATCGTAATGCATGGCCTAGAAAATTATGAAACTGATGACTCGTACTTCCTATTGATCCTTCTTCGATATTTAAGGCGATGGAATCAGTAGCTCTTTTAATTTGAGAAGTTAGGACATATAATTCTTCTTTTGGAAAAGTCTTGGTTAAAATATGGACTTCAACGGTCAGATCTACCGCTCTTTGCCATACTTTCATTTCTTCAAATTTAAATGCCACACTATTTATTTTTTGAATTAAATTCTTTCACATCATTTACCATTAAATATTTTCTATCTAACTATTTTGTATCAACCAAACCATCGACTATCAACTG
>Ga0209828_1000301_pt1 | contig 48281 bp, 32 predicted proteins | sample MaitaG_FD_187429 | JGI IMG/M metagenome (GOLD analysis project Ga0209828, IMG submission 187429) | Marine algal microbial communities from Maine, USA - Maine_Asex2 metaG (SPAdes) (version 2) | ecosystem: Host-associated > Algae > Red algae > Unclassified | place: Maine, USA | collected 2015-01-05
GATTCCTCTCAAAAATTTACATTTTAAAAAAAATCTATTCGCTATCACTTATTTTATCTTTATTATCGTGTGCTCCGAATCTCCGTAGAAACTCAGTCTTCTCTTTCAGTGTCAATGAACTTTTTAATCCCAAAATCTTTTAACTTACAAAAATGAATTATATAAGCTAAGAAAAGGTTGAGATAATGTCTTTAAAACAGTTCCTTTTGAACTATTTTCCACTTCTTTTTTAAAGCGGACTGCAAATATACTACATAACTCTGGATAATGCAAGGAAAAAAGTTCATTTTCGTTGCTTTTTTTTTGATTTTTTTCAAAAAAAAATCAACCAATTTACGCAACTATAATAACCTGTTAATAATCAGCACTTTACGCTGTAAAGTATTACCTAATACGCTAATTTAACCGCCTGTTCTTACCGTATATTTTACCAATAAGACTATAAACTTATCATTTATTTGGCAAGGTTATTATCGAGCTTTATTTCCTCCTTCAAAATAGGTAAAAAGCGACATGTTTAACATTAATAATAATAATCCATAAATGCTATCTTCAAATGGAACACTCGTAATTCTTAAATTTAAAAATTCTTCCTGATGATAAATAACTATTGGCTGCTCTGTATACCCTCCCGTTAATACTCCATCTACTAACAAAAAAGGTAGCCACGTTATTAAGTAGGATAAATAAAACCGGGTACGGTAAGTATTTTTGAAATAGAGAAAATGCGTAATCATAAATCCGCCAGTAAGGAGAAAGGTAGTACTTGTATATATTTTATTCCAGAAAAAAAGACCGACCAATATTAGTACCCCTCCAAAACCGAGACTGATCAACTTATCTGCGGGAGCCAATACATCGCGTGGAAAATAATACTTCAGACATTGATAAATAAATATACTGGCGAAAGGAATAACAATAAAAAACAGAATTTCTTCGATCGGCAGGCCAAGAACTGTAAATTCATGGTGATACCTTTTATTAAATCCCCATACATTCCACGCTGTAAAGAGCATATCCCAGAGAATAAAAGGAATAGCAACTAAAAAGATGGCTTGAAACAAATTTTTCCAACTAGTATGATAATGTACTTTCTTATCAAAGCTTAATAAAAAAACAGGCAAAAAAGAAAAGAGATGTAATCCGGCATATAACCATCGGGTTTCAAAGCTACCAAACTGATTGACTATTGGGACATCAAGAATAAGCGGAATATTCGTAATCGTATCTGTACCCCAAATAATAGCAACAAGCAATAGTGGGAGCACTATAAAAATTCGCTTTAGAAATATTTTTTTCAAAGTAGGTTTAGCTGATTTTTTAAAGCTGAACTAAATAGTAGATACATTTTTTTTCCATCGTTTACCCTAATGCGTTCTTCCTTTACCATACTGGCCGTCGATTTTTTAATTTTCTGGAAAAGATTGATATAATATACATAAGCGAGATAAACCCCAAATCGAGCACTTTCCGGCAATTTTAAAATACCTTCATAGCCGTGATCAAAATCAGCCTTAATATCTGCTTCAATCATTGCCTTATCCTCATTGGTAAAATTAAGAAAATCTACTCCCGGAAAATAAACCCGGCCACGTTCATCGAAATCACTTTTCATATCCCGCAGGAAATTTATTTTTTGAAATGCACTTCCTAAACTTCTAGCCGAGTTTTTCAGTTCATCATATTTTTGAACATTATTTTTAAAGAAAACCCGCAGGCACATCAACCCCACGACCTCCGCCGATCCATAGATATATTGTTTGTATAAACTGTCCTCATAACGATCAAAATGTAAATCCATTTCCATACTATCCAAAAAAGCATCAATCAACTCTCGCTCAATAGCATATTCATTTACTACTTCCTGAAAAGACTGTAATACTGGATTTAAACTTATTTTTTGTTCAATGGCCTCATAAGTATCTGCACGAAACTTCTTTAGCAACTCCGTTTTGTTAAAGTCATGAAAGGTATCAACTATCTCATCCGCAAAACGCACAAATCCATAAATCGCATATATTGGTGTTTGCAATGGTTTAGTAAACAAACGGATACCCATCGAAAAAGAAGTGCTATACCGGTTGGTAATCAGCTGACTGCATTCGTGACATGTTTTTTGGTATAAGGAATTCATAGCAAAGTTGTTTATTGGTATTGCTTATCGATTTCGGCTGCTACTACCTGTCCGGAAATCAAAGATGGTGGAACACCTGGACCGGGAGTTGTCAACTGACCTGCGTAATATAAGTTTTTTACTTTTTTATTTTTAAGTTTTGGTTTTAAAAATGCTGTCTGAAACAAGGTATTTGCCAAACCATAAGCATTTCCTTTAAAAGCGTGATAATCATTTTTAAAATCATTGTGCGCAAAAGACCGCTTATAAATTACGTGCTCCCGAATAGTTTGTCCCGTCAGGTCTTCCAAACGATCCATAATAATATTGTAGTATTTTTCTCTGGTCTCTTCGTCGTCTTTTAAGTCCGGTGCCAATGGAATTAACAAAAATAAATTCTCATAACCTTCCGGTGCTACACTTTCATCTGTTTTTGAAGGACAGCAAACGTAGAACAGGGGTTCAGAAGGCCATTGAGGCTTTTCGTAAATTTCCATAGCATGTTGTTCGAAACTTGTATCGAAAAACAGATTGTGGTGTTTTATTCCCGCTATCTTTTTATTTACTCCCAGGTAGAACAGTAAAGAAGAAGGGGCCATTACACGTTTGTCCCAGTATTTTTTACTATAATTCTGTTTATCTGATTCTAATAATAGCTGATCTACATGGTGATAATCGGCGGCCCCCACTACTACATCTGCCGAGTATTCTTTATCAGCCGTCACTACGCTGGTAGCATGGCCATTAGGAACCGTAATGTTTTTAACCTCTTGATTCAGTATAATCTTAACACCTTTCTCTTTTGCCAAAGAAACCATTCCCTCAATAATTTTAAACATACCGCCCATCGGATACCAGGTACCCAAAGACAAATCTGCATAATTCATCAGGCTATAGAGCGCTGGTGTATTCTGTGGCGTAGCGCCCAAAAATAACACAGGAAATTCTAATAATTTTATCAGTTTTTCATTTTTAAAAAGCTTTCTGACGTGCGTAGACATTGGTTGAAAAAGTTGCAATCGAAACAGACTTTTTAATACCCGCACATCCGCAAATTCAAAAATAGAATGCCCTGGTTTAAAGACAAACTCATTCATCCCTACCTGATATTTATATTGTGCTTCTTTCAGGAATTTTTTCAGATTTTCACTACTCCCAGGCTCATAAGATTCAAAAAGGGTATACAATTCTTCTAGCTTTGCAGGAACTTTCATAATATCATCCTTGCCAAAATAAATGGCGTAAGAAGGGTCCAGCCTTTTGAGGTCGTAATAGTCCGCAGTTTTTTTACCAAACAATTCAAAATACTCATCAAAGACTTCTGGCATCCAGTACCAGGAAGGTCCCATATCAAAGGTAAAACCTGCTTCTTTAAATTGACGAGCCCTTCCTCCCGGGACACTATTTTTTTCCAGAATAGTTACATCATACCCCCGATCAGCAAGGCAAGTTGCCGTAGCTAAACCCGCAAAGCCAGAACCTATTACAATTATTTTTTTACTCAAGAGAAATAGCTATTTGATACTTTATTTAATTGAATGGAAAACAGTGCTTACCAATATTAGTTCAAGGCAAAATAAAAAACCCTGCACAATTTCTTATGCAGGGTTTAACTATTTTAAAAGAAGTCAAAAGTGATTAAACTTTTTTACCTCCTTGCAGTTCATCCTGCAATACTTTCAGTTCATCCCACTTTCCAGAAGCGGCTAAAGCGCTTTGTTCTGGCCAGCTAGTTGGGTTGTGCATTTTGTAACGACTTCCGGCAGCTTCAAGAATTTCCTTTAGTTTTTCAACTTTAGCATCAGCTAACTGAGCAAAAGTTTTAATGCCACCGTTTTGAAGCAATTCCGAAATTTTTGGTCCGATACCTTCAATCTTTTTCAAATCATCCGCAACAACATCTGCTGTTACCTCCTCTTCAATTTCTTCGATTTCGATCTCTTCGTCCATTTCTACTTCGTCAGAAGTAACTGCTTCCACCTGTTCCTTGCTAGGCGATTCTGGTAAAGCTGCTCCTTTTGCTTTTTCTTCAATTTCTTCAGCCAATTCAGACGGTGCTACCTTTGGCTCCGGCTTTACTTCCTTGGCTACTGGTTTTGCAGGAGTCTCCTTTTTAGGCTCTTCCTTTTTAGGTTCTTCCTTTTTCGCCTTATTGTCCGCTTCGATTTGACCTCTCAACTGAGAGAAAACGTCCATTTCGCCGAGCGTCGTACGCTCCATCTTAGACTGGCTCGTTTTAACTTGCTTTCGAGTTTGCTTTCGTTCTACTTCCTTATCTTTCTTCACTGTTTCACCCGCATCACGACGAATATCGTCTAAGTAACGTAAATGAGAAACTAAAATTCGCTTATCGTCACGGTTGAACTCGATCACTTTTACGGTCAAAATTTCTTCTACATTAGCCATGCTACCATCCTCTTTACGAATATGCTTGATAGGTGCAAATGCTTCTAAACCATAAGGTAACTGAACGATTGCACCACGGTCATCTTTACGTAAGATAGTTGCTTCCTGGTAAGATCCAACTGGAAATACTTGTTCGAAAGTATCCCATGGATTTTCTTCAATCTGCTTATGACCGAGAGAAAGCTTACGAGAATCTTTGTCTATTTCCAGAATAACGATTTCAATATCCTGTCCTTTCTTTGTAAACTCAGAAGGGTGAGAAAAACGCTTCGTCCAGGAAAGATCAGAAATGTGTACCATTCCACCAATGCCTTCTTTTAATTCAACGAAAACACCGTATGGAGTTAAGTTTTTCACTTCACCGGTGTGGCGACTGCCAACTGGGAATTGATCTTCAATCGTACTCCATGGATCATTAGATAGCTGCTTAATACTAAGCGACATTTTTCGGTCTTCCCGATCAATTGTTACTACTTTTGCTTCATGCTCTTCTCCAAGGTTGAAATATTCACGCGCGTTGATCGGCTGGTTGCTCCAGGTAACTTCCGATACGTGGATCAGACCTTCTACACCCGGCTGAATTTCGAGGAATGCACCGTAATCTTCGATATTGACAATCTTTCCCTTGACGGTAGATTTTTCGGCAATTTCTGCCGCCAATACTTCCCATGGATGTGGTTGTAGTTGCTTTAGTCCCAGAGAAATTCGCTTCTTGTTTTCGTCGAAGTCTAATACTACAACGTTGATTTTCTGGTTGAGTGCCAAGATCTCTTTTGGATGAGAGATTCGACCCCAGGAAATATCGGTAATATATAATAGACCATCTACTCCACCTAAATCGAGGAATGCTCCAAAATCTGTTAAGTTTTTTACGAGACCTTCCAGTACCTGACCTTTCTCAAGGCTGGCAATGATCGCTTCACGCTGCTCTGCCAAATCACTTTCAATAAGTGCTTTGTGAGAAACAACCGCGTTCTTAATCTGCTCGTTAATTTTCACTACTTTGAATTCCATGGTCTTACCCACGTATGCATCGTAATCAATGATTGGCTTAATATCAATTTGCGAACCAGGTAGGAAAGTTTCCAAACCGGAACAATCAACGATAAGTCCACCTTTGGTCTTACTAACCACCGTACCCTTGATAACGGTACCATTATCAAACGAGTCAACAATAGACTCCCATGCCTTCAGCAACTTAGCTTTACGACGAGAAAGTACGAGTTGACCACGGTAATCTTCTTGTTGTTCTACATAAACATCAACAAAGTCACCGGCCTTAAGGTCAGGAATATCACGAAATTCTGACAAAGAAATTAATCCGTCAGATTTACAGTTAATATCCAGAACAACGTCCCCGTTGTGAATCGTTGAAACTTTCGCCTTTACAATCTCATTCTCCAGAACGGATGTAAGCGTCTGCTCATATTCGGCAAGATAGTTTTGAGTTTCTTCATCCGTGTAAGGAAGTGCGTGCAAGTTTCCCTTGTCCCAAGGAAAGTCATCGTGCGCTGTGCCACTCATATCATCGGCATCGACGAGTTCTGAGAGATTGATTTTATCAACTTCTTCTTTAGCACTTTCAGTAGAGCCACCGGTTGGTTGTACGGGTGTCTGCTCTTTTGGTACAGGAGCATCTTTTGCTTCCTGATTTTCTGGTTTCTTTTCGTCTTCTAACATAAAGAATCCTGGATTTGTAGCCCCGAACAAATCGGGACGGGTTAAACAATAATTTTTTAGAGGTGCAAAGGTACGATATTTTACTAAAAAAATGCAAATTGGATAATCGCTGAATTGGGGGTACAAAAAAGCCTAAGTTTTTGTACTTTTAGTCCTCCATTGGCTTAGCGCAAAAACCACTTTTGGTAACGCTAACTAACTGATTATCAAAACTTAACTATTTAAAACGGATGAACAATAACGACAATAAACCATGGTTGGCCAACTATCCTTCGGGGGTTTCTGCCAATATCGACCCAGATAAGTACGGTTCTTTAGTAGAAATGATTGACGAAACCCTCAAGAAGTATGGTGACAAACCAGCTTTTGTTTGTATGGGGAAAGCGCTTTCTTTTACAGAACTGGACGCTCATGCCGATGCATTTGGTGCGTACATGATTTCCAGAGGACTGGAACCTGGTGATAAAGTTGCCTTAATGATGCCCAATTTACTTCAGTATCCCATTGCGTTATTCGGTGCATTGAGAGCCGGGCTTGTTATTGTAAATACCAATCCGCTTTACACGCCAAGAGAAATGAAACACCAGTTTGTAGACGCAGGGGTGAAAGCAATTGTGATTGCAGAAAATTTCTGCAAAAATCTTCAACAGGTAGTAGACCATACAAATATCAAAACCATCATCACCACTAGTATCGGAGAACTGTTGGGTACCATCAAAGGGAGTGTGGTCGATTTTATGGTTAAAAGTGTGAAACGGAAAGTTCCTGAGTATGAACTACCAAACGCTGTTTCTTTTAAAGAAGCCCTGGCGCAGGGCAAGAAATTTAAGATACCTTATCGCAAGAGTAATCCAGGTGATGTAATTGCCTTGCAATATACCGGAGGAACCACCGGTGTTTCAAAAGGAGCTATGCTGACCAATCGCAACCTGGTTGCCAATATGGAACAAATCAGAAGTACCATTTCTCCTTATATTATCGAAGGGAAAGAGGTTGCATTATCGCCGTTACCACTCTATCATATTTTTGCTTTTTCCGTTAACTGTTTGGCATTGATGAATATGGGATGTACCAATGTATTAATTGTGAATCCTCGTGATTTTTCTACGATTGTAAAAGCATGGAAAGGCTATCCAATCAGTTTGATGACAGGTGTCAATACTTTGTATAATGGATTGGTGAATGATAAAGCTTTTCAGGCACTCGACTTCAGTAATATGATTGCTTCAATTGCAGGAGGGACCTCGGTTCAAAGTGCGGTATCAGAACAATGGAAAAATTTAACGGGAAAACCAATCGTAGAAGGTTATGGTCTAACCGAGTCTTCTCCGGTAGCTACCTTGAATCCAATTGATGGAACAGGTCGTCAGGGTACTATAGGAATGCCAATTCCTTCAACTGTTTTACGGATCGTGGACGAAGAAGGAAATGTATTACCACCAGGTGAAGCAGGAGAAATTCAGATAAAAGGACCACAGGTAATGAAAGGTTATTTTAACCGCCCTGAAGAAACTGCCAAAACCTTGAGTGAGGATGGCTGGCTGAGTACGGGTGATATTGCGACGATGAGTGCTGATGGTTATTTCAAGATTGTAGATCGTAAAAAAGACATGATTCTGGTTTCTGGCTTTAATGTTTATCCAAATGAAATAGAGGATGTTCTGGCTTCTCATCCTAAAATTATGGAAGTAGCAGCAGTAGGGGTAGCAGACGAAAAATCAGGAGAAGTGGTGAAGGTTTTTATTGTTAAAAAAGATAAATCTCTAAAAGAAAAAGAAGTAATTGAATTTTGTCGGGAAAATCTAACAGGTTATAAAGTGCCCAAGCAAGTGGCTTTTATGAACGAACTGCCAAAAAGTACGGTAGGTAAGATTTTGAGGAGGGAATTACGTGAATTGTAGAAATTAGTGCTCCATATTAGAATAGGAAAACTGTTTTTGTCGCAGAAGCGTTATTCAATGTTCGTTATTGGCTGCGTGGCTGCGTACTTTAGAAGGCAGATTCATGATAAATGAAAGGCTTTCCCGAATTATCAGGAAAGCCTTTTTTCATATTAATTCTATAAATCTAAAATAGATTTAAGGTCTTCTTAGCAGGTCTCTGATTTCGCCTAATAACTCTTCTTGAGTAGGTCCAGCTGCTTCTACTACTGGTGGTTTAATTTTATTATAAGATCTAACGATCAGGAACATTACGAAACCAACGATTAATAAATTGATAATGGAGTTGATCCAACGACCATAAGCGATTACCGGAGCACCTGCTTCACTTGCTGCTGCTAGTGATGCATACTCTCCTCCATCCAATGCATAATGCATGTCTTCGAAGTTCATTCCACCAGATGCCTGACCGACAACTGGCATGACGATGTCAGATACAAAACCTGATACCACTAGTCCAATTGCTCCAGCCATAATTACAGCTACTGCGAATTCGACCACGTTACCAGTCATAATAAAATCCTTAAATTCTTTAAACATAATTGATGTTTTTTAGTTGATTGAAAAATTGTTCTTCATTTTTTTGACGAATATAGCAAATAATGTCACAAATGAACAAAAAAAAAGCGTTCCGACAACCGAAACGCTTTCTTTTTTTTTGAGAAAGTATATTTAAAAAATCTATTTTAGCTAAACAATCCCCGCATCTTTACGAATTTTGTTTAATGCCGAACCGGCCTTCACCCAATCAATTTGCGCTTGGTTATAAGTGTGGTTTACTTTAATCTTTTCCTTCTTACCATCTGCGTGATGCAACGTGATCGTTAACTGTTCACCTGGCTTAAACTTGCTTAGTGAAGTGATATCAACCAAGTCATCCTGACGTATTTTATCAAAGTCTTTAGGATTCGCAAAAGTTAAAGCAAACATACCCTGCTTCTTTAGATTCGTTTCGTGAATACGCGCAAAAGATTTTACGATTACTGCATTTACACCCAAAAAACGAGGTTCCATGGCTGCATGCTCACGGGAAGATCCTTCTCCGTAATTCTCTTCTCCAAAGACTACCGTACCGATACCTTTTTTCTGGTAAAGAAGCGCAGAATCAGGCACTTTCATGTATTTCTTGTTGGTAAGGTTTAACACCTTATTGGTCTCCTCATTGAAAGCATTGATTGCTCCAATCAGACAGTTTTGCGAAATATTCTGTAAGTGACCACGAAATTTTAACCACGGGCCAGCCATGGAAATATGATCAGTTGTACACTTGCCTTTTGCCTTAATCAGTATGCGCATTCCTTTAAGGTCTGCTTGTTTGATGGGCGTAAAAGGTTTCAATAACTGCAATCGGTCCGATTTTTTATCGACCACTACATTGATTCCTTCTCCATCTTCTGCCGGTGCTTCGTAACCCGCATCTTCTACGTCAAATCCTTTTGGAGGAAGTTCCACTCCTTTTGGAGGAGACAGCTTTACTTTTTTACCATCTGCATTCACCAGCTTGTCGGTCAATGGGTTAAAAGTTAAGTCTCCGGCAATTGCCATAGCGGTTACAATTTCGGGAGAAGCAACGAAAGCGTGTGTTTGCGGGTTTCCATCATTCCGCTTACGGAAGTTTCGATTGAAAGAAGTAATGATAGAGTTTGCCCGATTTGGGTCGTCCGTATGACGTGCCCATTGTCCAATACAAGGACCACAAGCATTGGCCAATACTACACCGCCCATTCCTTCAAATGAATCCAAGATACCATCTCGTTCTACGGTATATCGAATAAGTTCAGATCCGGGAGTGATGGTAAATTCTGATTTAGCCTTTAATTTTTTCTTAACCGCCTGTTTGGCAATGGAAGCAGCGCGGTCCAAATCTTCGTAAGAAGAATTGGTACAACTACCAATCAAACCAACTTCCAGTTTTTGTGGATATCCTTCCCGCTTTACCGCTGCGGCAAATTCAGAAATAGGATACGCCAAATCCGGTGTGTATGGACCATTGATATGTGGCTCCAAGGTAGAAAGGTTGATATGAATAACCTGGTCAAAATACTTTTCCGGTTCTTTATAACATTCCTTATCTCCAGTTAAATCTGCTTTTACTTTTTTAGCATATTTGGCAACATCTGCTCTACCCGTTGCCTTCAGGTAACGGTCCATCGCAACATCGTAACCAAACAAAGAAGTCGTCGCTCCAATCTCGGCACCCATATTACAGATTGTGCCTTTACCCGTGCAAGACAAACTTTTAGCTCCTGGTCCAAAATATTCTACAATAGCTCCAGTCCCACCTTTTACGGTAAGGATACCTGCTACTTTCAGAATAACGTCTTTAGAAGAAGTCCATCCATTTAGCTTACCAGTTAATTTGATACCGATTATTTTTGGCATTTTCAGTTCCCAGGGCATATCGGCCATTACATCCACTGCATCTGCTCCACCTACTCCGATCGCCACCATTCCCAAACCACCAGCATTGGGAGTATGAGAATCCGTACCAATCATCATTCCACCGGGGAATGAATAATTTTCGAGTACAATCTGATGAATAATACCAGCTCCTGGTTTCCAAAAGCCTACACCATATTTGTTAGAAACGGAAGCGAGAAAATCATAGACTTCAGAGTTGACAGTATTGGCTATTTTTAAATCCTTCTTTGCACCTACTCTCGCCTGAATCAAATGATCACAGTGTACGGTAGAAGGTACCGCTACCTTATCTTTACCAGCCATCATGAATTGCAATAAGGCCATCTGTGCGGTGGCATCCTGCATCGCTACCCGATCGGGGGCGAAGAAAACATAATCTTTACCACGCTTATATTTTTTCAGCGGAGATTCTGCATGTAAGTGTCCGTAAAGAATTTTTTCGGTAAGTGTGAGGGGACGTTTTAAACGTTTGCGAATTTTTTCGATTTTCGCTGGCAAAGCTTCGTAATAAGCCTTAATCATTTCAATATCAAAAGCCATAATTGGAAAGGTTGGTGAATTAAATTTTAATTATAAAAAACCTAGTACAGCGACTAAGTAGATAGTTATTCGGAATTATTCAAGTACATTCAGCTCAAGTGTGTATCTTGGCCGTCCGCACCTCGATCCTGATGGAGTCCAAAACACGCAGACATACTTGAGGGAACATCTCCTTATTTTAAAAAAGTAGTGCAAAAATAATTATATTTAAGAACATATAATTATTTACATTTTAAAGTTGTTTTTGTTACAAAGCCAACGAAACATTCTTCGGAAAAATGCCTGTGTAGAGACAAGCGATCTCTTGTCTCTACACAGGTATTGTCTCTATTTTTTGTCCATTCTTTCGATCAATCTGCCCGTTACCCGTAAGATATCCATTTCGCTGACGATTCCCACCAGTTCTTTGCCTTTTACAACTGGCAAACATCCTACTTTTTTTTCGCGCATTTGTCTCATTGCGTCGACAATTGTTGCCCGGGGGCTAATTATTTGGGGGTTGGTGATCATAATATCCTTGACCAATTTATTCTTGGTTTTTATTTTTTTACCTTGAATATAATGTCGCAAAATATGACGAATGGTAATTAATCCTACCAGTTCTCCTTTGGTGTCTTCTACGGGAGTAAATCTGATTTTTCGCCAGTCCATCATTTCTCCTACCAACTCGATGATGTCATCTTGTTGAACTGTAAATAAGTCCGTCACCATAAACTCTTCTACTTTAATATCCTGAGGATGATAAGTAGCAAGATCTTCTTTTAAGTCGGGGAGTTTCCACTTATGCACAGGCGTGTTGTCTTTTTGATTTTTTATAATAGAAGCCGTCAAACAAGTGAGTGCTTCGTCACGATTTGTTTCTTCCAGTAGCTTGGTGTAAGCACGCAATTGCCAGCGGGCACCATTCATATGCTTTGCTGTACGCTCCTGAATGATTCCAAGATATTTATCAATATCCTTAGGGTTTACTTTATGTTTTTTCAGTCCCTGACGAGCAATGGGTAATAGTTTTTTTAAGATTAAATCCTGACCACTAATTTTTGTTTCTTTAAACCAGTTGAACTTAGAATCCATTCCATAACGAGAAGCTTTTGAAAAATTATCCCGAATATCTGCATAACCGATATGTTCGGTAATATCATTGTGTACCTCTTCCATTCCGACCATTAATCCCAGCCAGAATGCGGCGTTGGCCATCTCGTCTACACCCGTAGGACCTGCGGGAAAAACACGATTTTCAATTCTTAAATGTGGCTGACCATTCGGACTGATTCCGTAACAAGGACGATTCCAGCGGTATACCGTAGAGTTGTGCACTTGCAATGCTCTGAGTTTTGGAATTTTACCTTCGTTGATCATTTTAATAGAGTCCTCTTGAATATCACTACTCAACAAAACCCGAAAGCGAGCAATATCTTCTTTATATATTTCCAGAATAGATTTTCTTAACCAACCGCTACCAAAATTTACCCGTGGACTACGCTCCCGCATGTGATCGTGGGTAGTTCTAGTGTCGAGTGCTTGCTGAAAAAGTGCAATTCTTGATTCGTGCCAAAGTCTACGACCAAAGACAATCGGCGAATTGGCAGCAATCGCCATCACGGGGGCAGCAATTGTTTGAGCGATGTTGTACATTTTAACAAAATTCTCGGGAGAAACCTGAAGGTGTACTTGAAAGCTGGTATTGCATGCTTCCAAAAGTGGGGAATCGTGTTTGACGAGTAACTCGTCAATGCCCAATAATCGAAGCTCGTAAGAGTTTCCAATCAATTGTCGATTGATGGATTCCATCAGTGCTTTATACCTTTTCTTCGGTGTGAGGTTCTCCATGTCCAGATTGACCTGTCGGAGCGTTGGTAGAATCCCGGTGAGAATCACTTCCGTATCCAACTTGGCCACGCGTCTACGGATAATGGCCAACTTTTCGTTGTTCTCCTTTTCCATCTGCCGTAAACAATTCCCTTTCAATTCCCGAGGTGTAAGATTCGTTTCTAAATTAAATTGTGCCAATTCAGTTTCTACCCAATCGTACTCTTTCATTATATCCAGCGCTTCCATCGCTTTATTGACTGGCTTGTAAGTTTTATTATCAACCAGGCACATTTCCTGCTCTGCTCCGATCCGGATAATATTTTTTTCAAACATATCCTTGTCGATCATATGTTCTAACGCCCGAACGTCATTAAGCAAATGCTGGACAAAGCGTTGCATCTGGACCTGGCTCTTTACCAACGAAACTTTTTGTTCACCCATGAATTTTTATTTTTATTTTTATTTTTCTAGTGGTTTCGTAAATATAATTATTTTACTTACGTTTAGGAATGATACGGTAATTTTTTGAAAAATAACATTTGTCATTAAAATTATCGAACCATTGATTATAAACAAGGGATGAGTTAAAAATATCTAATCCAAGAAAACCAATTTATTTATACCTCATTCCTAAGAATTTTCATCATGAAAAAGATCACCTTACTACTTTTACTCTCCCTTGTCTTTAACAATTGTGGAAAAGAACTCGTTACGATTGCGGATTTACCTTATACCGAGCAATTTGAAATTCCGGTGGGGCTGAATCCTTTTACCATTTGGGAATTACCAATTTACAATATTCCTAACGAGCGGATTGCACGGCTGAATGCAGCGAATGTAACGGAGGATGAGGTGGAAAGAATTGTGGGAAAGGTCGGACGGTTCTCTACTATATTTTCCGGGACAAATTTAGATTTTATTCAAGAACTGACCATAGAAATTTTTTCTGATAATATCGACGATGCCACGGAAATTCTACACCGTCAACAGATCGCAGAAAACACTGGTGAAGTTATTGGTTTGAATGCCAGTTTGCCGGATGTTTCCCGTCACCTGGAAGGAGAGACTTTTGGGATTATCGTGACGATTCGTCCCCGAAGATCCGCTACCCAAAATATTCCTGTTCAATTGGATTTTACGCTGGGAGTTCTGTAATATATGCGAATTCAGGAATGTTGACAAAATAACTTTACACTTTTGGCTGCTTTTTTCCCGTAAGGGATTACATGTTTTTCAAATAAGGTTCTACCATTGTTTTCAAAACAAAAATTGCTTGTCCCGTCGCTTCTTGTGGAGAACTTCCTTTATTCATGAAGTAGTCTTCTAATCGAATCTGAGACTGAAGATACGACGCTTTTAGTGGCAAACTCCATTTTTTGAGAATAGCCGCTTTTTCACTCCACGCAGCTACATTATTCCAAAATTCCTGATTCCAGATAAGTACTTCGGTTCGTTGCTCATCTGTGAGTTTTTGCGAAGACAACAGCAATGCGGCCCGTTGTGCAGCGGCACTTTCTAACATAGTTTGTGTGGGTTCTTCTGCACAAAGTTCGCTGGTAATCTGACGTAGTAAATTTAACGATTCCCAGTCAAATAAAGGGTCTGCATTTTTACTATAGTCTATTCTCGGATCCGTTCCTCCTTTAGACTGCATGGTAATATTACAATCATTGTAAGTCAAATATTTTCTGAATTTAGTGTTTTTTGTCAAAATTGCATGCCAGGCCTGTTGTGTTCCACGGCCGTAAAATCCATCAATGTTTTTATGGTAAAAATTTTCTTCCTTTAACAAAGTTTGCAATTTCAGAACGGAAGTTCGTTTAGATTGAGGCCGAATATTGGGAGCAGCTACCGTACTTGTTTTAATTTTTAGGGTATTGATTGATTTGTCAACCAGGATATCATCCGATTTTTCGGCTGGAATCCGAGTGGGTGGACTAGGTACGTTTACAACCGTTTCGGGTGGTACTCCTATTCGTTGGGGAGCCGAATGATTATAGGTTTCCGGAGCTTTAGCAGAAGGCGCCGTATTGTTATTTCTATTTTTTATTACCATTAGATTTGGCCCCTTCTTTACTTTAGCCGGGCCTCTCTCCGTTAATACTTCCTGAACTTGAATAATTTGCTCTACCGGAGCCAGGACAATATTTTTGATAGGAATACCCGCTTCAAATTCCGTGACTTTATGCAGATAACCAGGATTGACGGACTTGACCTCCGCGTTGACCCATCCTATTTTCCGGATAGCGGCCAGAATACGATTTGCTTCGTCGGCGGTACCGTGTTGTCCAGCAAAAATGTCAATTTGACCATTATTGTTAAGTGCGTATAACTTTCCAGCTCGATTATAATCAGACCAATTGATGCGGCTGTTTAGACTTTCAGTTCCCAAATAGATACTATACGTTTGGGCGGCAGGATTTATTTTTTTTCGGGTAACGAAGGCATCAGGATAGCCATTATTTTTGACTTTACCGAGTGTTTTGTATGCAGCCGTTTCGTTGGGGTAGCGACCGAGATATATTCGGGTTAAATTTTGTTCAGCCGTTTCGGCGTACATAAATCCAAGAGACTGAATCCGATCAAAGTCGCCCATTTTGGGTTTAGAGAATGCACCAACGTGGACGGTGTAATCGTACGCTGTCGTGGAATTTTGAGCGGTCAATGCTATCGTAAATAGACTAAACCATAGAAAAAACATCAAGTTTCTACCGTATTTCATGTATGTAAGATTTTGTTTAGACTTTTTTGACATTAGTAACAAAATAACCAAGTCTAAAATATCAACTTATTTATGTACCATTCCTTAAACGTAAAGATAAGGGATAATAATATCAGAAGTTGAAGTTGTTTAAAATTTTATTACCTCTACACAAAGTGCTTAAGCATTAAAACTTCGCGATCGTTCAGCAATCTATATTTTCCACGTGGAATATCTTTTTTAGTCAATCCAGCGTAATAAGTCCGGTCAAGTCGCACGACATGATAGCCCAAATGCTTAAAAATCCGGCGAACGATTCGATTCCGTCCGATGTGAATTTCAATACCTACCTCGTTTTTACCTTTGCCTTTTACGTAAGAAACCTTGTCTACCGGAGCGAGGCCATCTTCCAGTGTTAGTCCATCCTGAATGGCTTTTAAATGTTCTTTGGTGACGGGTTGGTGGAGAACTACGTGGTAAATTTTGGTCACCTCGTGGCTAGGGTGAGAAAGTTTTTTGGCTAAATTCCCATCATTGGTTAAAAGTAAAAGTCCCGTAGTTTCCCGGTCTAATCTTCCGACCGGATAGATTCGTAGCTGGATAGCTGGATCAATTAAGTCCATGACCGTTCGACGATTTTTTTCATCGCTCATCGTGGTTACGGTATTCTTGGGTTTGTTGAGTAGTAAATAAATCCGTTGGGTTTCGGGTTCAATCGGGTTGCCACGATAAGTAACCTTATCCGTTGGTTTTACCCGGTGTCCTGGTTCTCTGACCACTTCTCCATTCACTGCTACCTGGCCATCCATGATAAATTCAGAAGCTTTGCGACGGGCCGCCACACCACAGTGGGCCACGTACTTATTGAGACGCATATCTTCTTCCGGGGTAGCGGATACAGGAGGTAATTTGGGTTTCCGTTTATTTGCAAACGGAGAGTTACTGGGTTTGTCTTTCTTTTTCAAAATAAGAATGTGAATTAAGAAATGCTCTAAAATGGAATATCGTCATTGTTCATTTTTGAAGAACGCGTAATAATCGCCGGATTGGCGCCCGCACTACCATCATCGGTCAAACCGCTAAAGTCAGGATCATCCAAATCCGAAAACTTCGCAAATCGATCCGTAAATTTCAGTTTTACAGTAGCCAAAGCACCGTTACGGTGTTTGGCTACGATAATTTCTGCCATGCCTTTAAGTGATTGCCCTTCCTCATCTTCGAGAATCTGGTAATATTCGGGACGATAAATAAAGGAAACAATATCTGCATCTTGCTCGATCGCTCCACTGTTATGTACAATGAAATTGTTAGCAACAAAATTATGTAATCCTTCGATGTGTAAATCATAAGTTTTTTCAGTACCTATCTGGGTAATCGACTTTATCTTTTCCCATTTTAAATCACTATCTGCGAGTGAAAATGATTTTTTGCTTTTTAGAATATTAGAAGCGCCTGCTAATCGTTCCTTTATGATTGGCATTTTTGTAAATCCAGCTTTCTTTTTTTCTTCTAAACTACTAGTCAAATTATCCTGTCTTCCATCACAAGCAACATGATCTCCCACATTTAAATCCACCAATTGCTCCCACCCATTGATTGTGTAGAAAGGATGATTGAGACTCGCCTTTATTTTTAATCCCGATTGCGTTTCTACCTCATATACTTCTTTATCTCCTGTTTCCCAAACATCCAGGCAAGTAGCAGGTTCCAGCTTAAATTGCTCATTCATCGCCAACACTTTAAAACCATTTTTACCTACCAGACTATCTACTCGTTGGTAATCGCCAGTTTCCGCCATATAAATTAAGCTATCCCCGGTGATACATTCTCTCAAATCCGACAACATCGGTCGCTTCGATCCACCCCGTGTTTCTACGGCACGACTCAGCTGCGATAGTGCAATTACCGGCACGCTCAATTCTTTGGCCAGCGCTTTGAGCGATCGGGAAATCATACTAATTTCCTGTTCACGATTGCCCTTTTGCTCTCCACCTCCCGTCATCAACTGAAGATAATCAATAATGATCATTTGAATGTCGTGCTGCATTTTTAAACGCCGACATTTAGCGCGTAATTCAAAAATGTTAATACCTGGTGTATCATCGATAAAAATGGGCACTTCCGACATTTTTTCGATGGCGCTCTGTAATTGTTGCCATTCGTAGTCTTCTAATTGTCCAGACCGGAGTTTACTACCCGAGATTTCCGCCTCCATTGAAATCAGTCTTTGTACCAATTGGAGGTTTGACATTTCCAGCGAAAATATCGCTACGGGTTTATTGAAATCTACTGCTGCATTTCGTGCCAGGGCGAGTGTAAAACTCGTCTTACCCATACCAGGACGGGCGGCAACAATAATCATATCCGACCCTTGCCAGCCAGAAGTAAGGCGATCCAGTTCGGTAAAACCAGTGGGTACGCCTGTAAGACCTTCCTCCTTTTGCGACATCTCTTCTAGTTGCTTGAGCGCCTTGGCAGCCAAAGATCCCATACTCTCGTATCCCCGACTCAGGTTTTGTTGTGTAATATTGAAAAGTCCTTGTTCCGCTTCGTCGAGCAGACTAAAAACATCCGTGGTATCTTCGTAAGCATCCCGAATGATTTTGGTAGAAACGGTAATGAGTTCCCGCTGGATATGTTTCTGTGCGATGATTCTCGCGTGGTATTCGATGTTCGCAGCGGAGGCTACCCGATTGGTCAATTCTACCAAATAATACGGGCCGCCGACTTTATCAATGTCACCAGATTTTTTAAGCTCTTCGGTAACCGTTAATAAATCAACTGGTTGTGTCTTTTCAAAAAGGCGCAACATCGCCTTGTAGACCAAAGTGTGTGCGTCCGCATAAAAACTTTCGGGACGCAATATATCCAGTACAATAGAAAGCGCATCTTTGTCCAGCATGACCGCTCCCAACACTGCTTCTTCGAGTGGAAGTGCTTGTGGCTGGACCTTTCCAAAGACGTAGCTAGAAAGTTGATTCTCTTTCTTTTTATCGTTGCCTCGATAATTGTCCTTCTTTTTGGATGGATCGTAATTTTCAGCCATATTTGATAATTAACTATGTTCTTAAAAACCTACTCCAACAAAGCTAATCTTTACGTTGCAGGATTTCTTCTCCAGGGTTTGTAAACAAGCTTGGGTGAATGTGGATAACTTTCGAAATAATGTGGATAACCTTGTGCAAAAGCCGTAGCGTTTTGTCATATTATAGTAATCCGAGCCATCCACTTTAGTTATTAACAATTAATAATATTAATTAAATAAAATTACTTATTTATCTAAATTTCAGTATTTTGAATTAAAATTTGTGCTATTTTTTACTTCTTTAATTCCTATTTTCAATACTAAAAACACATAAAAAACAGTAAGTGATCAAACAATGTTAATTTCTCTAAAAATATGTTAGTAATGTGGATAAGAATTTTAAAAAATTAAAGCAACACAACAAATATAAACATTTTGTTGTAAAAATGTATAAGTTTAATTACTTTAGTGCGATTATTAGCTGTCAACTAAATTATGAACTGGAATACATTGGTTAAAATAGGATTAATCGGTACCGACCGTAGTAAGATTTCCGATGATATGACCAGAGAATTACGAAGGATGGGAATTGAAGCGGAAGATCCAGCTCGTTTAATTTTAGAAGCAGCTGCCACAATGAGTATGATGAGGAAGGCAGGTACGATCCCTCGCGAATTTAAAGAAGATTTACCTCCGGCTCCTGAAAAGATTCAAACGGATATTTGTGGTAAAAGAGCGGTACAGTATCTAAATATGATTTTAAGAAGAAACGATCTGGCTATTCTTTCTGAGTTTCTTACTACTTTAAAAAAATATAAAAAATCCTTACCTCCCGAAGCACTTCCGATCATTCTGGATAAAGCCATTAAAGCGCCTGCCCTCTGGCAATCGCTCCAACCTGCACTTGGCGATCGGGGACGTTGGTTGATGGCGCAAAATCCAGACTGGTCAATTCTAGGTTTTACGCCAACATCAGATAACTGGGAAAATGGCAATGTCAAAGAAAGAGCTGCTTTTTTGCGACACTTAAGATCTGTAGATTCTACTGCTGCCCTCACACGCATAATGGAGGTATGGCCACAAGAAAATACCACTACCAGAAAAAAATTATTAGACACTTTAAAGATTGGACTATCAGAGAAAGATGATCTATTTCTCTCTGCTCGGTTAGCAGACAAACAAAAGGAGATTCGTCAAGCAGCTACTTCTTTGCTTTCCCTGATTCCAGGTTCCTCCTTTAATCAACGAATGGTCATCCGGCTAAAAAAATTAATCAAAATAAAAAAATCCGGAAAGCAATCGGTTCTCGAAATCAAGCTCCCTGACGGGGTAGATGATGCGATGAGGAAAGATGGAATAAGCGCCAGTCTACAACTTTACCGCAGTGGCAATAAAGCCAGTCAGCTGGCCCAGATGATTAAACAATTGCCATTAAACTACTGGTCAGATTTAACAGGCCTGACAGCCGTCGAACTGTTGCCTTTATTTATAAAAAATGAATACGCTTATTTATTGCTGAATGCAGTAACGGACGCTGCGATTCTTCATCAGGATATAAAGTGGAGTAAAACAATTTTGCAGGAGTGGTTTTTGAAAAATGAGGAGAAATTATGGCAAGACTTTGCGCCTTTACTATTGATTCAAGTGGTTGATCAAACAGCTTATAATGAACTTGCCCTTTCTGGATTCCAGGATATTAAATTTTTACCAGCAGAAAATACACCTTTGGATTTTTTATTGCAGCAAGGAAAGCAAGATTGGGGGGAAGCATTGTCACTTACATTTTTTGATCGACTGAAAACCTGGTTAAAGTCTTCGGAAGCGACACACTGGGGAGACTGGCATATCCGTAAAATTTTGAATACTGCCGGATTGCGGGTACCGGTCAATTTATATCCTGAAATAAGTAGAGACTGGCCCGTCCATTTACCCGTCTGGGGTGGTTGGGAAAGAGATATATCGGGGAGTTTGACTACGCTGGAACTGCGGTATAAAATGGAGAAGGCGCTTAGGGGATATTGAGTATCAAACATCTAGTTAGGAATACTGAATAAACCTTTTTACCACAAAAAACAGGGAAAAATTACCAACAATATCTTACTATCGTTTAAAAAAAGTATTACTTTTTTACCGCTTTCATTGGAATACCGATACATTGCTTTTCCATATAATCCATCATACGGTTGATGAGCTCTTTTGTATTCTCGTCCAGACTATCCATATCTTTTTTAAAAACCTTGTTGATAGCATGCGACTTCACGGCTTTTATTTCTGCCGGAACATTTTTCATTGCCTTAACGATCTGTCGCTGGCGGTGTAATTCTATAAAAGTTCCAATTTTTTTCTTTAACATCTTTCTTCCTTTCACCACTTCGTTTTGGCGAAAGCTAAGATTTTCTTTTGCGAGATTACGCAAGTCTTCGATCTCAATATATTGAACATTAAATTCGTTGACAACTTCTCGATCAATATTATTAGGAATTGCGAGATCGATCAACAGTTTTTTGTCCGTTTCTCCCTGAAGTAATTGATCATACAACTGAGAATTAACCAGCGCCCCCGTTGATCCCGTACAGATAATCATCACATCAAATCCTTCTTTATAATCCGGTAAATTTTTTAGCGCCATCCCACGTCCCTTGATGATTCCGGCCAACTGTTTAGCTCGGTCCAGACTGCGATTAAAGATGGTAATATTTTCGAATTCGTGCTTCCGCAAAAACTTCACCACCAAAGTATTGGTCTGCCCAGCACCAACCAGTAGTATCCTTGCGTTGCGAGAAACTTTATGACGTAGTAATTTTTGAATTGCTAAAGAGACAATCGAAACCGGTTTTTCTCCGATACGGGTCCGCGCGTAAATTTCTTTGGCTCCTTCCACGGCAGCAGTCATCGCAATCCGAAGATGGTCACCCGTTAACTTTAAGTTGTAGCATTTTTTATATGCCTCGCGTAATTGTCGTAAAATCTCCCGTTCACCTACCACTAAAGAATTCATAGAAGCAGCCACTTCAAATAGATGATTTAATGCTTCCCGTCCTTCGTAGTGACGCACCTCTTCGAGACTATTTACATCGATCGAAGCATTTACCTGCTGAAAAAAAGAAGTGATAAAAGAGCTATCTATTTTTTGGTCGGTATAGAAAAAGTACATAATCCGGTTACAAGTGGATAAATACATAATTTCATCTATCTCCGAATGTTTTTTTAGAGAACGCAAGTGGGTAGGAAACGCTGTATCCTCGCAGGAGAAGGCGTAATGTCCAAGGGTATTTACTTTGACATTGTGGTGCGTAACCGTTAATATTTTGTAGCCTCCGATCATTTAGCAAGGTTTCTTTCGTAGTTGGAGGTATTAATTCCAGTGACAAAAGTAAAGTTTACAGGTAGCTTTTTTGTCATAATACTGTGATAAGTAGGTAGAAAGATCAACTCCATTCTTATTTAATTATTACCTTCTCTGCGGCATTAACAAATAAAGTATTGCCCAGTTTTTCGTAGCCATCGAATACCTCTATTCCTTTCTGTTTAATCGTTTCACCTCTAAATCCTAAAATGATCAAGTCTGCGTCCTGTGATTTTTCGTTAATCACTGCGCGTGAATCTGTATTTCCCTTACGGGTAATAAATTCAATATTATTTTGAGAAATCGGTAATTGACCATCTTTGATCAATGCAAAGAGGTTTCCGCGCTCCTCTTCCAGTGATTCCTCTGGATATATTGCAAATATTTTTATATAACTATCCTTCCAATCATTGTGCCCAATTATAATATATCCCAGTAAAATCATGAGATTTGCATTCTCATAATCAGCTGAACTGATCCAAATATGTATTTCCTTTTTAAAGCCATATCCTCTTTCGGAACTGCCCAGGACGACTACATCAAAATCAACGGACCTTACCAGCCCCAAGTTATCAATCATATTTTCCAGATAAGAAGGCTTGTATTTTGAGTATTCAAATAACAACAAGTTATTGTCCGTTCCGGAAATTCCGGGTAGTTGAATGGCTTGAGCAATCGCTGAAGTATAAGAAGGGCTGACCAAGGTGTCAATATAGATTTTACTATTACTCGTCTCTGCCATTTTTATCAGGCGGGCTTTCGCTTCTCTAGCCTCTTGATTGGTGGCTCTGGATAGGTAACCTGTTATCTTATGAAGGTAAGTTCCAAAACCATATTTTTGCGAGATCCACCTCAATAGATCAAAAGCAGCAAAACGCTCAAAAGAGTTTTCAGAAATACAGATGACCGAAGGCCGCCAACTGACCGTTTTTTCTTTTTCTGACTTTTGTAAAAAAACTTGTAGCTGCCGACTCAACTGAAAGATCGCTCCCTGAAAAATTAACGCCAAATTATTTTTTTCTGGATTATAATAACTAACCAGCAGGTAGAATATGCCAATTCCCATGATCGCTACCAAAGCATAAAGTGCATTCATAAAAAAAATCAAAACAATACAAGCTACTGCACCAAACAAAGAAATATACCAACGGGATTTGAAGGTCGGTCGATAAGAAGGATCCGCCGCAAAATGTTGTAAAAAAGAAATAAGACAAAGTGCTCCGTAAGTAACCATAAAGAACATAGAAATAATTTCTGCCACAAAATCAAGCTGACCAATCGTAACGAAAACCAGCGCAATTAAAATGGTAATCACCGTTGCATTATAAGGCTCATCTCTTGGCCCTTTTCCTTGCGACAACCAGTTATTTATCCCTACAGAAGGTAAAATATTATCCCGGGCAATTGCTTGTAACGTTCGTGGTGCGACCATCAAGGATCCCAGCGCAGACGAAATCGTTGCCGCTGCTAATCCCAAAGGAATCAGCCACCATCCCTGCCAGGCAATTTTGGCCATTACCAGACTATCTGTATTGGCCAAATCTATCGGGCTGGCAGAAACAGCCATTTTGTAAGCAATCAAAAAATAAACCACCATTCCCGTCAAAGTTCCGGCGAGGGTTCCCAGCGGGATGGACCGGCTCGGATTTTTGAGATCTCCAGATAATCCAACACCTGCAGTCATCCCGGTAAATGCCGGAAAAATAATGGCAAATACCGTAAAAAATCCTAAAGCAGCCGGAATATTATTTTTCACAGGAACAGGAGTGCTCTGCTCCGCAATAATTGGCATCGTCACGGTATCTGCCAGAATGTTATCGCTAGCTATTGTCCTATCTAATATAAGGTTTTGTACACTGGCAAATGGATCTAAATCATGCGTCTGACTGTATTCTGTTTGACCTAAAAAGAAAGCAATAAGCGCCACAAAAAGGGTGAAAACTACTACATAAAGTGCTTTTACCCCCAGCTCTGCCCCCTTATACAACATCATTGCGGTAAGCAGAAAAAGAGCTGGAATACTTACCGTTTGTTTTTTTTGTAAAAGCCAGACTACCCAGGGCTGGAGCTGGTCTCCATAGGTCTGAATCAAGTAGTCAAATAACGAAGAAAAGGCTTCTGCGAAGGCAATAATATAGAACGCAACACTAACTGCCTGAGAAAAATATAAGGCAATACCAATAGAAGAACCGACTACCAAACCAAACGAACGGGAGATAATATAATATTCGCCTCCTCCTTCCACTTTCTGATTGGTCGCAATTTCAGCAATGGCCATCGCAGTCGGGATGGTGACGGCGTGTCCGATGAGAATTATCGCAAATGTTCCTAATAAGCCAATCTGTCCTACCGCAAAACCAAACCGAAGAAACATTACCGCCCCTAAGATCGTAGATATAGCAGTGAAAAACACCGGTGCCGTACCAAATTTTTTAACGTACTGACTCATATTGTATTCAAAGGTCGTAAAATCAAGCGGTAAAGGTAATAAATTGAGTAACGTTGTGTGCCTCAAGTTAATATAATCCACTATTTTTGCAACCGGATTCGAAATCCCAGTTTTTTTTTTAAATCAAATTACCTACAGATATGTACAGAACACACAATTGTGGCGAGCTTAGAATGGATCACATCGGCCAGACTGTAACCCTTAGCGGATGGCTGCAGGCCAGTCGTGATTTTGGCGGAATGACCTTTATTGACCTGCGTGACCGATACGGTATTACGCAGTTGGTTTTTAATATGGAAGACGATGAAGCGCTTTGTAACCAGGCAAGAAAACTAGGAAGAGAATTTGTACTAAAAGTATCAGGACTCGTCAGAGAGCGAACCAACAAAAACCCTAATCGTCCAACGGGTAATATTGAGCTGGAAATAAAATCACTCGAAATTTTAAATGCCGCTAAAACGCCTCCTTTCACCATCGAAGAAGATACTGATGGTGGAGAAGACCTGCGAATGAAATATCGCTATCTCGATTTGCGTAGAAAGAAAGTCCAGGATAACATAATTTTTAGAAGTGAGCTGGCCATCGAAACACGAAAGTATCTGGCGAATAAAGATTTTATTGAGGTAGAAACCCCTGTATTGATCAAAAGTACGCCCGAAGGTGCCCGTGATTTTGTGGTGCCCAGCAGAATGAATACTGGACAGTTTTATGCACTGCCCCAATCTCCGCAAACCTTTAAGCAAATACTTATGGTCGCCGGATTTGATAAATATTTTCAGATTGTTAAATGCTTTCGTGATGAGGATTTACGCGCAGATCGCCAACCGGAATTTACACAGATTGACTGCGAGATGTCTTTTGTTACGCAAGAAGATATTCTGAATACCTTCGAAGGATTAACTAAGCATTTATTCCAGAAAACGATTGGTGTTGAATTGACGGATTTTCCAAGGATGTCTTACGACGAAGCAATTCAAAAATATGGTTCGGATAAACCAGACTTGCGTTTTGATATGTCCTTTACCGAATTAAACGACGTTGCGCAGCAGAAAGGATTTGCCGTTTTTGACAACGCAGAATTAGTTGTCGGAATTTGTGCCACGGGGCAGGCTGCTGCTTATTCTAATAAAGATATAAAAGCACTGACCGAATGGATGCAACAACCACAGATCGGTGCAAAAGGGCTGGTTTATGTAAAAGTGAATGCTGACGGAACTTACAAATCTTCCGTAGGTAAGTTCTTTTCTGACGAGGACCTGAAAATTTGGGCGGACAAGATGCACGCAAAACCTGGAGATTTACTACTAATCCTCTCCGGAGAAACAGATAAAACCAGAAAACAGCTCAACAATCTTCGTCTGGAAATGGGAAAAAGAATGGGCCTGATGAAAGAAGGAGACTTTAAACCATTGTGGGTTTTGGATTTTCCACTGTTGGAGTGGGACGAAGATTCGAATCGTTTCCACGCAATGCACCACCCCTTCACTTCCCCTAAAACAGAAGACGTTGAACGGATGATGGACGGCGACCACGAGACCATGAAATCTTTAAGAGCAGATGCTTACGATTTGGTAATTAATGGTTCTGAAATTGGTGGTGGTTCTATTCGTATCCACGATCGGGCATTGCAATCCCGCAACTTTGATCTCCTTGGTTTTTCGAAAGAAGAAGCTGCCGAGCAGTTTGGCTTCCTGATGGGTGCTTTTGAATATGGTGCACCGCCACACGGAGGAATTGCTTTTGGTTTTGACCGACTTTGTGCAGTACTGAAAGGACAGTCATCAATTCGTGATTTTATTGCTTTTCCAAAGAACAATCAGGGACGAGATATGATGATTGACGCTCCTGCTAAAATCTCGGGAGAGCAACTGGAAGAGCTGGCATTGTTGCTACGCCCCCATGAAAAAAATAGCTAAGGATTAATTAAAGAATGATTAAACGGACTAAATCTAATTCAGGTTTAGTCCGTTTCTATTTACTACCACATTTAGGGTAATTTTGCCTCATCTCTTTTATTAGCCGAATGATTGTCTTACCTTTGTAATATTGGCTATGGAATGTTGATAAAATAACTTTACCCTTTTGACTTTCTAAAAAAAATTACCCCCCCACGATTTCTGCATTAAAGCATTATAATAAAATCCAACACTTAATAATTTGGGTTTTCAAGCTTTTGCTTACTTCAATGAGCTTTACTCTTCCAAAAACACAGCCACACACTCCCCCAACTACTGCACTTTAAGGCAATATTCCTTTAGTTTTCAATCAATTAAAATTTCTTCTATAAAAAGATATTTTTTAACCATTAAATTTTAGACACTCATGAAAAAGATTTTTCTTTCTCTATCAATTCTATTATCAGCAGGTTTGTTATGTGCTCAAAGTAACACAAGTAATCTTCAGCAGACTGGTGATGATAACAATGCAGGTATCACTCAAAAAGGTGCTACCAACTCAACTTTAGTTATCCAGAATGCGGACAACAACGTTGTAGATTTAAGCCAGGCTGGAACCAACAACGTTGGAGAAATTCAGTTAAACGGTGGTAACAACGCAGTTAATCTTGCTCAGGTTGGAGACGCTAACAATGCCGTAAGTCTTATGGCAGACGGAGATAACGTATCTTCTATCTCTCAGGAAGGTAACCTGAATACTACTCGTCAAGAAGTTGCTGGTGTTGGAAACGATCTTTCTGCAACGCAGCAAGGTAATGACAACGTAACTGTTCAGTTGCAATCTGGTGTTGGAAACAACAGCGCTTTCGTTCAGCAGGTAGGTGATAACAACCTTGCTACACAGGAGCAAGCTGGTGAAAACAGTTCAATTACTGTTGATCAGTTAGGTGATAATAGTGCAGCTATCATCCAGCAGACTGGTGTTTCTAATAATATTTCTGCAATGCAGGAAGGTAACGGAAATACAATGAATGTTGCTCAGAATGGTAACAACAATTTCGCTGGTGCTGAAAACCAAGTTTTGTTGGATCAGTTTGGTGACAACAACAACATCCTTCTTTCTCAGGATGGTGACCAAAATGCTGCTGCTATCAGCCAGGAAGGTAACGCCAACGGTGCGATTACTACGCAGAGCGGCCAGGCTAACAACAGTATTATTCTACAAGCAGGAAGCCGTAACGCTGCTACTGTTTCTCAATCTGAGAACTAAGAAATATTGTTTTATTAAAAAATTCCGTCTCCTTTGGAGGCGGAATTTTTTCTATCAAAAGAAATATAATGAGATTTTTTCTAAAGTTTACAATACTTGCTTTTTTCTTATTGACGGCTTTATTTGGCTTTGGCCAAACACCAGAGGATTTTTTACAAGAGTCTTCTCTATTGTTAGAGCAGGAAATTAACGCCCAAAATGGTAACCAGACCATTGTCCAGCAGGAAGGAAGACAAAACGAGGCCGAGATTGTACAAACATTAACAGATAGTGAAAAAGCCAACATTGCGCAGTTATTGCAGAATGGTGATTTTAACCTCGCTATCATAAGGCAAGAAGGGCAGTCTAATAAATTAGCACTGGTTCAGGAAGGAAACAAGAACTACTATGAGCTGGACCTTGTCGGATCTGATAATAAAATTGGAATCGTTCAGCAGGGTAATGAAAATAGAATTGTCCAGAAAATAAATCAAGTGGATGGTTTGGATATTGAACTTATTCAAATAGGAAATAACAACGAAATTATTCAGGTTTTAGAGGGTAATATTGAAAATAAAGAAGTAAAAATAATTCAGGAAGGTAACGGACTTCGTTTAAAAATAGAACAATCTAAAATATAATCATCTCTTCCCCCCTTGATTTTTACCTAATTGTTGTTTATCATAACCAACGAAATGAAAGGGGTTAACTTAAATATCATACTATTTTTTCTGCTGGCGGTCACTAGTCTGACTGCTCAAAGCGAGTCTGTTAATATCAGCGCCTGGATTGAAGTTGTAGATGTACCTGACTCTGAAAAAATTGAGATCAGAGGAATGATCAAAAACGAATCCGATCAGGAACTCACCCTCTACCAAAAGATGGAACTTACCAAATCTGGAGGCGCCGGAACTGCCAAACACCAACAGAGTGGAAGTTTTTCCGTCAGTCCCGATCGGACAAAAATTCTTGGCCGGAGTAGTTTTTATAAAAATAGTATAGATAATTACACTGTGATCTTCCAAATTCGTAATGACCTGGGTGCTATCTTTACTGATTCTTTATACTATCCGGAAAAGCCCAGTATTGTACAAAAAGAAACACCGGTAAAAAAAGTTATTCCCAATACGACTACTAAAACACAAAAACCAATTACTTCAACGCGAAGGTCAAGAGTTTACGTCCCCGTAGATGTATTGGAGATTGATGGTTTGATTATCGATGAAACCCGCTCTAAAATTGCACGGGATTTTTATGATTTATTTTATAAAAAATGGATCGCTCCTCTTGACGCAAAAAACTTTTCTATCTACATAAGAGAAGAGCCTTCTCGTGGCCGTGGAGCGCAAATCTCTTTAACTTTAAATGACCAGAAAATATTTCAAAACTTCGTTCCTCCTCGCTACGATGCCCTCGAAAATGTTGTGAATTTTGCCATTCGGATTACCCGTTCCCGGTTGAGTGCTCAGGCAAAAATCGAAGATCAGTTGAAAGAAGAAGACCAGATGGGAAGTGGCATTTGAATCAGAACATATTTTACCAGAGTCAAAAATATACTATACCATGAAAAACCAGTTACCTTTTACTATTTTTTTTATTGCCTGCTTTTCCTTATTAGCAACGTTTTGCAATGGCCAGGATTTCGTGTATAAGCCCGTCAACCCTGCGTTTGGGGGTGAAACATTTAATTACCAGTGGATGCTTAGTTCTGCTCAGGTTCAAAATCTGATCGAAGAACCAGAAAACGACGCTTTTTCTTTTAATCGTAATTCCAGTTTAGACGATTTTGCCGAAAACCTGAACCGTCAGCTATTAAGTCAGATTTCCCGACAATTAGCGACCAGTCAATTCGGCGAAGGCAACCTGGAAGAAGGTTCTTATACCGTAGGAAATTTTCAGATTGAAGTTAATAATACGACAGAAGGGCTCTCTATCACCATTTTAGACACCGCATTAGGCGAACAGACACAGGTCATTATTCCTTTTTTCTAAATTTTCTACCTAAAAATATTGAATCTTGTTTTTTTACCTCTTATCTTGCGAGGTAGACAAGCAAGTGTCTTATGATATTTTGCGTCAACTCAACTCCCACCACATTTTTACTTAAGAGTTCCTGTTTCCGTTCTAATAATATTTCACCTGTAAAGTCTTCTTCCTGCAAGAAGACCACAACACGCATTACTAATGAAGGGAACGACTTTACTTATTAAAGTGATTTTCAGTCTGCTGATTGTTATCTTATGCTCCAGTTGCAGCTTACTGTTGCATCAGCCAGTAGCTCCTGCCAAAGCCCGTTTGGGAGAAGAAACGCAATCCACGATTGATCTCAAAAATCTTCCGGAAGCCAAAAGCCCAATTATCGTCGCGGTTTATAAATTCCGGGATCAAACCGGCCAATATAAACCCAGTGAAAACGGTACCAGTTGGTCGACTGCTGTAACGCAGGGCGCCACTACCGTACTTATCAAAGCACTGGAAGACTCTAAATGGTTTGTTCCCATCGAACGCGAAAACGTCAGTAATTTATTAAATGAACGGAAAATTATCCGATCCAGTCGTGCCCAATACAATACCGAAGGTGAAGCTACCAATCAAAATGATTTACCACCGCTACTCTACGCTGGTGTTATACTGGAAGGTGGTGTCATCTCCTACGATGCCAACGTGATTACGGGTGGCGCAGGCCTTCGCTACTTTGGCGCAGGTGCTTCCGGACAATACCGGCAAGATCGTGTAACAGTGTACTTGCGAGCAGTGTCTACCAGTAATGGAAAGGTTTTAAAAACAGTTTATACTTCCAAAACAATTCTTTCGCAGGCGATGGACGCTGGACTATTTCGTTTTGTACGGTTTGGTCGATTACTGGAAGCGGAAACGGGATTTACTTACAACGAACCCTCAGAACTTGCATTGACCGAAGCCATCGAAAAAGCAGTTATGAGTTTGATTATTGAAGGAGTCAAGGAAAAACTCTGGGATCTTAAAGAAGCCAGAAATGTGGTTTCTGATGCTTTTCTTCAATATGATAAAGAAAAAGAAAGGATTCCTCAAACAGATATTTTCAATAAAGTGCTGGACAATCGTCGTAAACAAATCGGCCTGAATGTATCTACTTCTACGCTACAGTATCGAGGAGATTACCCCAACCCAGCCATCGCAACGGGGCTAGAAGTAGGTTTACTCTTTTCTCCTGGCACCAAAATTGGTCTTGCCCTAAATTATGGAATGAGCGCTCTGGCCACCAAAGATTTTTTCCGAAGCGATGTTGCCTACGCAGACCTTAACCTTGCTTATCGTTTTTCTCCATATAATATGTTGACACCATATGGATACGGCGGATTTGGTGTAATTACAGAAAATGCAACGGGAAGGTTTGATTTTTCTAATAGAAAATATCCCAAAGTTAATCTGGGAGCCGGAATAGAATTTTTGATTAATAATTCTATTGGTCTTAAAACATCGCTCGATTACAACGTCATGCTAAATGACAATTTTGACCTGGTAGAACAAGGAAAATACAATGACCACTATTGGCGGGCCAACGTAGGTTTTCACTTTTATTTTGGTCGGGAGATACGAGCGGAGCGAAAATTTAATTATTCTAAAAAGAAATAATGATGACTTCTAGATATATAATAATATTCTTTTTACTGGGCCTTCTACTCTCCACAGGTTGTAACGAAGATACGATTCAGCCTCAATTATTTGGTAGCGTTGAAGGGCAAGTATTACGCAAGGACGATCTTACGCCACTGGTGAACGTTGCCATCAGTACGACCCCAACTTCCAGCTCCGTGATTACAGATGCAGCAGGAAATTTCAGTATCAAAAACCTTCCTGTCGGCACCTATTCTGTAAAAGCAGAAAAGGAAGATTTTGTTACCAAACTGGAAGGCGTTACCGTTACTGGAAATAATGCGGGAGAAATAATTATTCGAATGGTAAGAGATACTTCTATTAGTGTTCCTCCCACGACGCCACAAGTTATTTCACCATTAGATAATGCGCAGGAGCAATCTGTTGACATTCGTTTAGAGTGGATTTCTGTTGATGAAGACGAGGAAGATATGCTGCTGTACGATTTGTATTTATACGAAGATCAACAATCAGATCCCATTTTAGAAGTAATGGATATTTCGGATAATTTTTTAGAAGTAACCGATCTTCAGTTTGGTAGAAATTATTACTGGCAAGTAAGTGCCAAGGATGGTCGGACTGCCCCTGTTTTTGGAATGCTCTGGCGATTTAAAACGGAGGAATTTCCCGACTACCGCTTTCTTTTCACCCGCGAAATTAATGGAAAATATGATATATATTCTGCCAACGACGCTGGTGATGAGGTCAAACTAACGGATAACAATGCCAGTAACTGGAGACCCATCATGAGTCCCAATCGTGACAAAATTGCCTTTATTTCTAACGCAGGAATTGATCTGCACATTTATATCATGAACAGAGATGGATCTGAAGTTACCCAGGTTACCAACCTACCGATTAGTGGTTTAAATAGTTTCGAGCTCGACTTTAGCTGGTCACCCGACGGGACTAAAATACTCTACATGCGAAATTCTATTCTGAATGTAATCAACTTGGATGGTACTGGATTGAGTGTAATTAATGAAGCTCCGGCAGGTACTACTTTCGTAGAATGCGATTGGGTAGATTCTGGAAATAAAATTCTGGTACGTACGCTCGGTAATGCGCCTTATGCATCTCATATCTGGCTACTGGAAGGAGACGGAACATTTATTGAAACCGTTATTCCGGACTTACCAGGTAGCACGGGTGGTGGTGTATTTTCAATCAATGGAACAAAGATTCTTTATACACAAGATATTTCCGGATTTAATTCTATTTCAGGCCGGCAATTAAATTCCCGAATTTTTCAGGTAGATATCAATTCGGGGATTCGGGTAGATTTATCTTTTGAAAAAATAAATGGTACAAATGATTTTGATGCGCGCTATTCTCCGGATGGTGCTAAAGTTATTTTTATGAATACCAGCAACGATGGAATCTCTCAGAAAGATATTTATATTATGGACCTGGATGGCGATAATCGAACATTGCTTTTTGAGAACGCAGAGATGCCGGAGTGGAAGTAGAGGGTTGAGTTGTTGAGTCGTTGAAGATAATGCTTTAACGATTCAACAGCGCACAACGTAAATTAAGCATACCTGACGGAGTTTGCCGATAGGCGACTCTGGCATTTTGGTCATAGGGTGTTATCCATTGCATCCTCCAATCTCCAATATTCTTGATTGTAAGATTTGCACAGTTTATTTAAGTCGACATCCCAAGCTAAGAATTCTTTAATCCCTCGCATCAATTCAAATACATTTTCTGCGATAACCTCCTTGTTTGTATCAGCCTCATGTCTTAGTAATATCACTTTATCAATATCTGATCCTGTTGTTCCTATCCCAATTCCTCCTCCATGTCTATTATATTGTTCGCAATTACAAATAGGTAGCAATTGATATTCATAGAAATTATTTAGATCACCATCAATTTTGTCGTACTTATTATAATCTTGATATGCTATTGGTGTTTTTAATAGTGTTTCAAAATTTACAATTTCGTTTATTCCTAAATATTCCTTTTGATACCCTTGATACTTCAGACTTATAAATGGCCTTAATTTTCCTGATGGATTTTGGTAGTATTTAGTACCGATATCCTTAGGTATCACAAATGATTCGTGAAATATTTTAAGAAGTGGAGGCACTTTAATTCCAAGACTTAATTCTAATGAAGTAAATGAGATTTCATCAGCCAAGTTTCGTGATTCCAAAATTTCCAAACCTTTTTTCATTAGCTATTTGTTTATCTTTATTGTTGAGGATAACTTATTTTATCCCCGTAGGCTTCCCATCCAAACTGACCTTATTTTTTTCTTCCCAGTAATCCCGAATACCTGATTCCCCTTTTTCTTCTGTCCACTTTTCCAAGCGGGTTCGCTGTCCTTTGTATTCGTACAATGGAACGGCATATCCGCAAGAAGTTTGTACCGATTCAATCGCCATCTCAAAAATCTGCCGTTGTCCTCCGTAAGGTGGAAACTCAGTGGCCAGCGCTTCCCACTCCGGATCACCCGGTTGAAAAAACTTGGCAGTTCCATATAATCGTAAGATTAAGGGATTGCCCACGTAACTACAAAACATGATCGTCATTCTGTTATTCTCCAATACGTGCGCCGCCGTTTCGTTGCCACTCCCCGTAAGATTTAACCAAATTACCCGATTGTCTCCCATGATCCGAAAGGTATCCATTCCTTTGGGAGATAAATTTACCTTCCCGTCCGCTGGAGCAGTCGCAACAAAAAACATCTGCTGTTCCTGAATAAAATCTTTTAGCGCCGTAGATAACTTTGTTAGTATCTTTCCCATTCTATTTATTTTGTCAACATTCCTTATTGGAAATATAAAAAATTATGCGTCAAATTGCCATCTCCGCCCGATACTCCGAGAACATGGAATGGGCTTGCCCTGTTTCTGAAACCAATAATAATATTTTGATCATCGGCTTATCTGATTTTGGACAAAAAGCAGCGGGTACACTCACCTTTATTGAACTACCAAAAATAAATAACCATTTTGAAAAAGACGCTATTTTTGCAGTCACCGAATCGGATAAAATGGCCAATGAAATCTGTCTGCCCGTTGCCGGTACTATTATAGAAGTAAACGAATCCCTGGTTAATGACCCAACTTTAATCAATCGGGAACCTTACGATCAGGGATGGATTGTAAAAATAAAACCGGACCATTCCAATGACTTTTTAAAACTCATGTCAGCACAGGAATTTGAAAAATATATCGGTGCGTTTTTTCGAAAATTGTAAAGTCGTAAAATTGTAGAATCGTAACGTCTGTAACGTAGAGACAAGGCATGCCTTGTCTCTACGTTACAGACATTACAAATGTCTTTCCAACCAATTGTGCATTTCCCACAACATATGCATCACGGATTCTTTCGCCCGATAGCTATGACTTTCGTGCGGCAGCATCACTAACCTTACCGGTGCCCCCTGCCCTTTCAGTGCTGCATAAAATCGTTCGCTCTGCATGGGATAAGTTCCAGAATTGTTATCTGCATCTCCATGAATTAATAATAAAGGTGCCTTTATTTTATCAGCGTGCATAAAAGGAGACATTTTAAAATAGGTCTCCGGCGCTTCCCAAAAAGTACGCTCTTCTGATTGAAACCCATAAGGAGTCAATGTCCGATTATACGCACCACTGCGTGCAATGCCCGCCGCAAAAATATCAGAATGTGCCAGTAAGTTCGCGGTCATAAAAGCACCGTAAGAATGTCCACCAACAGCCAGTCGTTTCGGATCTGCAATTCCTCGGTCCACGATAGACTTCGCAGCTGCTTCCGCATCCATGACGAGTTGTTCGATAAAAGTTTCATTCGGCTCTTCGTCCCCTTCACCTACAATTGGCATCCCAAAATCATCCAGCACCGCGTATCCTTGCGTCACCCAAAAAACAGGAGAAAACCAACCAATTTGAATAAATTCATAAGGAGAATCTTTGACCTGTCCCGCTGCGTCGGCGCTTTTATATTCTCTCGGATAAGCCCACATTAACGCAGGTAGTTTTCCGTCTTTTTCTGGGATATAATTTGGTGGCGTATACAAAGTAGCGGTTAGATCTAATCCATCCGCCCGCTTATATTGGATCAATTCTTTCTTAACCGATTTTAAAATTTTATAAGGATTTTCAAAATCAGTAATTTGCGTCAGTTCTCCAGTTTTTATATTTCTAAAAAAATAATTAGGTGGCTCCTCGTTTGACTCCCGGGCAGTCAGAATAATATTTTCTAAAATCTGTTTTATCGAAACAGGACGTTCGTAGTAAGGTGCTTCCGACCTCCACAAACGAGTTGTTTTCTTAGTGGCCAATTCAAATGTATCGACAAAAGGTCGGTTGCCTTCAGCAGATGCCCCTTTGCCGTTGAAATAAAGGTTGCCATCTTTTTCTAACAAAACATTTCTCCCGTAAATATTTCGTTCACTTACAAAATCACCAGGATCATTATAAGAGTCCTCCCAACTCCGATCAGACAAAAGCACCTTTCCTTTTTCTGGATGGTCTGGCTCCCATTGACTGGTTACCAACTGTCGGTTATTCCACCACCACTCATAACAAATGGCCAGCTTACCGTGCCCCCATTCTACCCCACCATAACGAAGCTGAAAAGCAATAAGCGGTCGTGCTTCCGCCGTAAAAGGAGCAGGCAAAACATACATCTGATCCCGAATAGCTACCTCATTTTTTGGATCTCCCTCGTCCTGTGCTTCTACCCAAATAAGCGTAGCGGGCAGGTCTGATCGCCAACCGAAAGAACGAGGACCTTTGCGCACTGCACCAAACCCTTTCGGTATATCTTCGGAGGAAGGAATAGATGCAATTGTTTTTACAAGGTGACCTTTTCGATCTACCACCTCTATCTGTGTAGCAAATCTTGCGTAAGGAACCAGATAAGAAAACGGGGTCTGAATCGTAGTAACTAAAATATAATTGCCGTCAGGACTCGTCTGTAAATTGCTGATGATTGCCGGTGCGCCAAAGTTGTTTTGTTTCCCCGTTTGCAGGTTTACCGTTTTTAATTGTGAAGTAGTATAATAGGTAAAGAGCGCTTCGTCATGTTTATTTTTCAGCAAATCCTGGTAGGTACGCACTGGAGCCATACTCGCTTTATTTTCCTGAATAACTGGCCCTGAAGGAACAATATTGGCTTCGGGAGCATCCTCCCGTTCATCGACAATCGCTTTGTATAAAATTGTCGTTCCATCCGAAAACCAACGGTAAGGCAAACCTGATATAGCATCATTGACGGTTGCCGTAGTAATTTTTTTTGCCGTCGCCTTCGCTAAATCGATCAGCCAAAGTTCAAGACCAGTTGCAATGGTATTGGTAAAAGCGATTTTAGTACCTTTTGGAGACCAGCTGACATTTTCGATTTTTGGATCGGCTGGTAATCCGCTCACTTTTGTTTCGGTAAAATCCGTTAATGATTTTATACTAAATCCATTATAATAAAAAGGACGGCTTGAACCATTTGTTCGGGGATTTATTCGAATTCCAGCCAGTCTTAGTTCTGGTTGTGCCACCTCTTCGATAGAAGGCAGGTTGGGTTTTTCCAGTAAGAGCATCCACTTTCCTGACGGACTCAAACTTGCACCTGGTGTAGGGGCCGCATTGATGATATTTGTGATGGCATCTGGTGGATTTTGGTAGCCAGAACGATCGGTTATTTCTGGGGAAACTTCATTTATCATAAAAATAAAAATTGATGATGTAAAAGGTATTGAAAGATAGCTTCCGGCCCTTGTCATAGAAAGCGATCAAAGCTACTAATTAAAAATTAATCTTGTAGACTGCTCAAGATCAACTTCCTAACACTCTATAACCCAACGTTTTTACTAAAAAAATTAAGATCAATCAATCAGAGCAGTCGAAAGTTATTATTAAAGTGTAAATTCGTGATTAAGTAATCATAATATTCACTATCATCGTGTCCGTAAAACAACTTATCCCCCACTTCATCCAGGAACAGTTTTTAAGCAATCGCACCTGCGGTCATTTTAATGCCTATACTATTTTCATTGATATGTCCGGTTTTACACCACTGACAGAAACATTGATGAAAGAAGGAAACGAAGGAGCGGAAGAGTTATCTAACAGTTTAAATAATATTTTTGAACCACTCGTTCGGGTTGTTTACCAAAATAAAGGCTTTATTCCCTATTTTGCCGGTGATGCTTTTACCGGAATTTTTGAGCATACAAAAAATCCTGCTGAAATTGTTCGGACGGCGTGCCAATTACGTGCTCTGTTTGTGCGCGGAAGGGTCAAAAAAACCCGTTTTGGTGATTTTGAAATTGGTATAAAAATCGGAATATCTTTTGGTGAAGTTCGATGGGGCGTAGTTGGTAGACAATTAAACGCCTTTTACTTTCGCGGATCTGCGATAAATAATTGTGCCGCTGCAGAACACTACGCTTCTGGGCAAGAGATCATTCTCGATCCACATATTTTAGCAAAGATTCCACCCAAAAAATATCCATTAGAAGATTTAGGAAACGGTTACCAAAAATTACTTTCTACCAGTGTTGAAGGCAATCAGATCACCGATAATTTTCAGATACCCTCTATTTCTGGAAAAGTACTACGCAATTTTCTACCAAAGTCTATTATCAAATTTAATGAAGCTGGAGAGTTTCGTCGGGTGACAACCATTTTTATTTCGTTTGATGGCATCATCAAGCACGAAGATTTTGATAAATTCACGTCGTTGGTTCTAGATCAGTTTAACACCTTTTCCGGTTATTTTAAGGAAATAGATTTCGGGGATAAAGGAGGCGTCCTGCTTGGCTTTTTTGGTGCACCCATTTCATTTGAAAACAATACCGAGCGCGTACTTGAACTGGCACTCGCTATCAAGGAAGGTATCGAGGCCCGCGCAGATGAAATTTCTGTTAAAGTAAAAATGGGCATCACCTCAGGGCTAGCATTTACGGGCATCATCGGAGGAGCAGAACGTTGTCAATACGCTGCGGTAGGAAATCGGGTGAACATCGCTGCCCGCCTGATGGTCAAAGCTAATTGGGGAGAAATTTTGGTAGACGAAGAAATTCGAAAAGCCAAACAATATAAATTTGTTCATAAAGGAGATATTCAATATAAAGGAGTCGAAGCAGATATTCCCACTTATATTTTTCAAGGTCGAAAGGTGCTCATCAAAAGTGGTTACAAAGGCGGAATGAAGGGCCGCAAAAAAACATTAAAGAAACTTTTTGATTTTATCGCTCCCGTCCTGAGTAGTAACTACAATGCGCTCTCTTACATCTTTGGAGAAGCTGGATCGGGAAAAAGTCGGCTCACTTACGAATTGCGTAAAAAATTAAAAAAGAAAAAAGACCTCACTTGGATTATCTGCCAGGCGGATCAAATTTTACAAAAACCGTTTAATCCGTTTATCAGTGCCCTAAACATTTTCTTCGATCAGACAGCTAATGGCAATTCTAAACTTAACCTCAACAAATTTGAAGAAAATTTTAGTTTTTTAGACAAAGATTTGGCGGTCTCCTCTCACGGACAAGCAGAGGTTGTTCGTAAAGAATTATTGAGAACCAAATCTATCCTAGCAGCCCAAATAGGAATAATTTACAAAAATTCGCTTTGGAATCAACTGGATGCTAAAGGTCGTTATCAGAATATCACCAGTGCCCTGACCAGTCTTTTCCTTGCATTATCAATTAGCCGTCCGCTGGTCATTGAACTCGAAGACGGTCACTGGTACGATGAAAGTTCACAAGAATTTCTTAACGCCTTTTGTAAAGTAATCGCAGGGTTTCCGATTGCGCTCGTCGTTACTTCCCGCTACGAAGATGATGGAACCAAAAATTTTTTAATTCCTAAAGAGGTATTGAAAGAAAACTATATTCGACTTCAAAGAATTAATCTTAAAAATCTTTCAATCCGGGTGATCAAAAAAGTGCTGGAACAGAAACTCGACGGAGCGACACATCCAGATTTTGATACAGCTATTCACCAACTTACAAACGGAAATCCATTCTATCTCGAACAGGTAATTGCTTATTATTTGGAAGAAAATCTTCTAGTTGAGGAAGCCGGACTTTGGAACCTGAAAGAAACCCACGGTGTCGTCTCTGACTCCATTAACGCCATCCTGATGGCTCGGATTGATCGGCTTTCTGACCTGGTAAAGGCGACCGTCAAAACCGCTGCTGTCATCGGTAGAGAATTTGAAGTTCCTGTTCTTTCAGCGGTTTTAAAAAATCACGAGGATTTTGACTTTGGTTCTCAAAAGACCATTAAAGAACAAATAAATGCTGCCGAGAAAGGACAAATCTGGCAAGCGATGAATGAGATTAAATACATCTTTCGACACGCTTTACTTCGAGAAGCCGTTTATGAAATGCAGCTGCGCACGCAGTTAAGGAAATTACACCTGACCATCGCAAAATCAATTGAACAGATATACGAGGATAACTTATCTGAAAAATATATTGACCTGGCCTTTCATTATGAACAAGCAGAAATCTCGGAAAAAACAAATTTCTATCTTGAACGAACAGCAGACTTCGCAAAAAGTAATTTCCAAAATGCACAGGCGCTCAAGTACTACGACCGAACTTTAAACAAACTGGACGCAAAAATAGAAGGTGAAAAAATTGCTTCAATTTTATTGAGCAAAGGAGGCGTACTGGAACTAATTGGACAGTGGGATACGGGAGAAGAAATTTATAAAAAAGGTTTAAAAATTGCTTTAAAAACAGACGATACCCTAATAAAAGGTAGAGCACATACAAAAATAGGCCACTTATTGCTTTTGAAGGGAAACTATCAGGAGGCACGCACTCATTTTGATGCAGCGCTGAATTTTTTCTCCGTAGAAAAGGATCAGATTGGAATTGTTCGAGTCACTGGAAATCTGGGGAACTTATATTTTCGGCAAGGAGATTATAAGCAAGCCATTGAATATTTTAAAAGAACAATTTCCGAATCAGAATCACTCTCGTATCATACTGCCAACGCCCAGATTGTTGCCAACCTGGGACTTACCTACATGAATCTCGGTCGCTACGATGAAGGAATTGCAGAGCAGACAAAACAGTTAAAGAAGAGTGAAGAAAATGGGGATCGACGCGGCATGGCGACTTTATATGTCAATCAGGGAATCGTCTATTTTGAAAAAGGAGATTTTAACAACGCCTTGTCTTGTTATGAAAAAGGATTGGAACTCAGTCAGGATCTCGGTAATAAACTGCTCACTTCTATTGCCATTGGCTGTATCGGTAGTGTATACCAACAACAAGGAGATTACGAAAAAGCAGCAGATCATTTTATTCAAGACCTGGAACTTTGTGAACAGCTGGGTGACAAACAGGGGATTGCCATTGCTTTAGGATTGATTGGGGAGCTACGTAGTATTGAGGGAGAATTTGATATAGCGGTTGATTATCTAAATCATTGTAGCTTGCTCTGCGAAGAACTGGGATATCAGAAGGGAATTGCCAAAGCAGTTAATAATCTCGCCGATATTTATTATCTAAAAGAAGATTACGAGGAGTCCGTTATTCATTACGAACAAGCTATCCGCATTGCCAGAAGTATCAAAAACAGATTAATTCTCTGTTCCAGTTTGCTAGAAAAAGCACAAACCCTGCTGGATATGCAAAACCCTCAAACAGCCCCCGAACTGGTCAGCGAGGCCCGCGAAATTGCTGAGTCTCTTGGCAACCCTGATCTGTCTTTTCACGGTCAACTCTTGCAGGCTCAAATTTTTCATTATAAAGGAACATCCTCCGAAGGAATTCGTTTATTAGAAGAATTATTAAAAAGTCATTCCGAAGACGAAAAAAGAGCAAATATTTACTTTGAGTTAAATAAAATGGAGCCTGACCACAAGACAACGCGTTTATCTGCGTTAGAACTATACAAAAAACTTTACACCAAAACCCCTAAATTTATTTACAAAAAGCGTATCGATCGCCTATCCGAATAACACATGAAATTATTACTTTTTTTATTTTTTGTTCTTTCAACGCTATTAGGGTGCGCTGAAAATCCCAAGGGTACGTCTACCAGTATCTCTGAAAAAAAATCACTGAATGCTTCCTCTGATACCCTCGCAGCAGCCATCGCGGTAGCCATTAGCTTACCACATTATATTTTTCCATATCGGCTTACCGACCCCAACACCTCATTTAAAATGCCGGATAAACTGGAAGAAATATCCGGGTTGTGCATTTCTCCAGATAACCAGTTTTTATATACCGTTCAGGATGAAAAAGGTAATATTTACAAAATAGATACCGCCTCAGGAGAAATTACCGAAAAAATCGACTTTGGAAAAGATGGTGATTACGAGGGCATCGCTTATCATCAAAACACCGTTTATATCACCAAAAGCAATGGGACTATCTATGAAGTAAAAGATCCCGATGGAGAAGATCCCGATGTTACGACCTATAAAACAGATCTTAAAGGAAAAAATGACGTAGAAGGTCTTTGTTATCAGCCGTCCTCCAACAGTCTGCTGATTGCCTGTAAAGGAATACCGACAATGGGCGAAACAACCGAAGAAGCTGCCAACCGAAAATTTGTTTATCGATTTGATTTAGAAACTAAAAAGCTGATTAAAAAACCGCTTTACAAGATCACTCTAAAAAAAGTACAGAAGTTTCTAAAAGCTTCCACCCATCATGCTGAATTCAAAAAATTTCAGTCTTACCTTGACCAGAATGATCATTTTAAATTTAGCCCTTCGGGCATCGCTATTCATCCCAAAACAAAAGAGGTGTATATTCTTTCCTCTTCCAAGAAGATGCTTCTAATCATGAATGCAGCGGGAGATATTCACTATTTGGCTAAATTGAATAAAAAGATTCATCGCCAGCCGGAAGGCATTACTTTTGGGAAGGATGGTACCTTGTATATTTCCAACGAAGGAAAAGGAGGACACGGTATGGTCCACGTATATAAGCCATTCTAATATTTACCTGCTACTCATTGCGGTAATTTCATAAAAGTACGTAACTTTAACGCCCAATTGATTCGTAGTTTGTTCAGGTTTTTATGATTTTGAGAAAATGATAAAATCCTGACAAACACCTAACTTAAAAAATATCAGCCGCACAGCGTGCTCAGACACTTAAACCTATAGCCATTATGAGTATAATTGAAATGAAAGTTCCCGTGATCGGAGAGTCTATTACTGAAGTAACCCTCTCTAAATGGCTGGTAGCCGACGGTGATTATATCAATATTGATGACCCTATCTGTGAATTTGAATCAGACAAAGCAACGTTAGAATTTCCGGCGGAAGCAGCAGGAACCATTAGTTTTGTCGCTAATGAAGAAGACGATCTTGAAATCGGTGCTTTGGTTGCTAAAATAGATACCAGTGCGAGTAAAGGAGCTGCTTCTTCAACGACCCAAAAGAAAGAGGCGCCCGCCAAAAAAGAAACACCTGCCAAACAAGCAGCCCCCATTAAAAATGCACCTGCTGCCACTACTGCTTCCGCTCCGACGGGACAGGTAATCGAAATGAAAGTTCCTGTGATTGGTGAATCCATTACTGAAGTAACCCTCTCTCAATGGTTGAAAGGCAATGGTGCACATGTCAACATTGATGAGCCGATCTGCGAGTTTGAATCAGATAAAGCAACTCTGGAATTTCCAGCAGAAGCTTCTGGTAAATTAATTTACGTGGCTTCCGAAGGGGACGATCTTGAAATTGGAGCGCTCGTTGCCAAAATTGAAGTAGGCGAAAGCAAGAGTAGTTCTGCCACCGAAGAAATAGAAGAAGTTTCTGTTGAAAATCTGGAAACAGAGAATAAAGAAAATTTACACTACGCAGACGGCTATCCTTCTCCTGCTGCGGCGAAATTGATGGCTGAAAATAAATTAACAGAGGAAGATATCACAGGCACTGGCAAAGACGGACGGATTACCAAAGAAGACGTTATAAAAGCTATTGCCAATCCAAAAAGTAAATCAGCGGCTCCTACCAAGGCAGTTTCTTCCAATGGAAAGTCTCCCGCTCCGGAAAAGAAGCGTACTACGCCCGCTGGTGAACGTGGCGAACGCGTCAAAAAAATGAGTCGAATGCGCCGAACCATCGCCAAGCGACTGGTTTCTGCAAAGAATAATACTGCTATGTTGACCACTTTTAATGAAGTGGATTTGACCAATATCATGGCCATGCGCAAGAAATATCAGGAAGAATTTGTAGAAAAGTACGGTACCAAACTTGGATTTATGTCACTCTTCTCCAAAGCATGTGCCAAGGTTCTGATGGAAATGCCAGATGTCAATGCCTCTATCGAAGGAGATAATATTCTCTACCATGACTATGTAGATATTTCCATTGCCATTTCAACACCAAACGGATTGGTGGTTCCTCCAGTAAAAAATGTGGAGAAAATGAAATTCCACGAAATAGAGCTCGCTATCAAGGCGCTTGCTGGTAAAGCTCGGGCTGGTGAATTAACTCTGGACGATATGAAAGGTGGAACGTTTACTATCACCAACGGTGGTATTTTTGGGTCAATGATGAGTACCCCTATTCTTAACGAACCACAATCTGCTATTTTAGGAATGCACACGATTCAGCAACGTCCGATGGCGATTGACGGAGAAGTTAAAATACGTCCAATGATGTATCTTGCACTATCTTATGATCACCGAGTCATTGATGGTAGCACTTCTGTGACTTTTCTGGTAAAAGTTAAAAACTTGCTGGAAGATCCGATTAAATTACTTTTATTGTAATAGGTAACTGGACATTTGCGGGTTTGGAGCTATTCCTTCAGACAGGGAGGTTGTAGTTTTTTCTTTGTTAAATTCAGGAATGTTGATAAAATAACTTTACACTTTTGGCTTGATTTCTCATTAGACTTGTTACCCTTTAAGAATTAAGATCTAGAAATAAGGACAAAAGGCTATTTATAGAGCCAATTTGTTAAAGGGTAACAAGTCTATTCCTAAAAAGCTACAGTCGGCTTCTTCTGATCCCAAAAACGGATGGCTAACTCATATCCTTTCAAACCCATTCCAACCATGATGCCTGCACAATATTTACTAAAACAAGAATGATGTCTGAATGCTTCGCGGGCATACACATTCGATATATGCACTTCAATAACCGGCGTAGTAATCGCTGCGATCGCATCGGCAATCGCAATAGACGAGTGGGTAAATGCACCACCGTTGAGGACAATACCATCGTAAGAAAAACCAACTTTGTGTAACATATCCAGGATATCTCCTTCGTGATTAGATTGAAAATACTTTAGATTGAATTTAGGAAACTTCCTTTTTAGTGTTTTAAAATAATCTTCAAAATTTTGATTTCCATAGATACTCGGCTCCCGCTTACCCAGTAAGTTTAAGTTCGGACCGTTAATAATTAATATTTTCTTTTTAGCCATGAGGTGATAATCTGAGTGATATAAAAATTTTCTTCATAACCAGATTGCTATGAAGAAAATTTTAAGGAACGGTACATAAATAAATTGATATTTTAGTAACCCTGCCCGATCTGACGTTCTGTCCGGCGGGGCAGCGTAGTAGCAAAATAAGCAGTCAAAAGTGTAAAGTTATTTTTGAACCATTCCTAAGCTGTCTTTCAGCATGCTTTTCTGAAAAACTTTGATAGAATAAATCCGTTTGCTAGTTCGCCATTTCGGAAAGAAACTTGATCCGCATCAACAGGATTTCCTCCATTGTTACATCGTCTTCCTTGAGTTCTTCAAAAGCTTCTTCTACCGAGCCTGATTCTGATTCCATAAAGAAATCGTAAATATCTTCGCTGGAATCCGCGTCTACCGCATCTTCGATATAGTAGTCGATGTTGAGCTTTGTCCCGGAAATAACGATAGCTTCCATTTCGTCAATAATCTCTTCCATCGAAAGAGAATTAGAAGAAGCAATATCGTAGAGAGGAATCTTTCGATCAATACTTTGAATAATATTAACTTTTATCTTGGACTTATTAGCGATCTGTTTGACTACAATCTCCGTTGGTCGCTCAATATCGTTTTCATCGACATATTCCTTGATCAACGCCATAAAGCTTTTTCCGTAGCGGGTCGCCTTACCTTTACTGACACCGGTGATCTTCGCCATATCTTCCATAGAAATAGGATACTGCGTCGCCATATCTTCTAAAGATGGATCTTGAAATATAATGTATGGAGGAATCTTTTTTTCTTGCGCAATCTGACGGCGTAAATCTTTTAGTAACACCATTAGCGCTTCATCAAGTACGCCACCTTTTCCACTTTTACTATCATCGACCGGAACCATGTCGTCATAATTGTGGTTGATCGGAATTTGAATTGGAAACGGTTTTTTGATATACGCGTGTCCTTTCTCCTTCATCTTTAACAATCCGTAGTTCTCAATATCTTTATAAACAAAATCATGCAATAAAGCCTGACGGAAAATAGAATGCCAGAACGTATCATCCTGGTCTTTCCCTACTGCATACAAAGGGAGTTTATCATGACCGAAGTCGATGATTTCCTTGGTATTTTTACCCATTACGTAGTCGATCAACATTTTGATCCCGCAATTTTCGTTAAGCGTATTGATAATCTCCAGTGCGTAACCCATTTCTTTCTGGACTTCCACTCTTTCCTTGGGATGGCGACAGTTGTCGCACATTTTTTCACAACGCTCTACGGCGAATGTTTCTCCAAAATAATGCAGTAAAAATTGACGGCGACAAGAAGTTGTTTCGGCGTAAGCCATAATCTCTTCCATCAATTGAGAACCCATTTCGCGTTCTGAAACTGTTTTATCCCGTAGGAATTTTTCAAGTCGCTGAATATCTTTATAGGAATAGTAGGCGATACATTTTCCTTCCAGTCCATCCCGGCCAGCACGTCCCGTCTCCTGATAATAGTTCTCAATACTTTTAGGAATATCGTAATGGATCACAAAGCGCACATCCGGTTTGTCAATTCCCATTCCGAAGGCGATGGTCGCAACGATGACATCTACGTTTTCCATTAAAAAATCATCCTGTGACTTCGTCCGTGTTTTTGCATCAAGACCAGCATGATAAGGAGATGCTTTGATATCATTTACCCGTAGCGCTTCTGCGATTACTTCGGTAGATTTTCTACTTTGTACATAAATAATTCCCGACTTTCCCGCCATCGACTTCACTACCTGAATGATGCTTTTGATGGTCTGTTCTTTATTCCCTTTCGGGCGCATATCGTAGTATAGATTGTCGCGGTTAAAAGACGAGACAAAACTATTTACCTTATCCATATGAAGGTTTTTCACAATATCCGTTCTAACCTTGGGCGTAGCCGTAGCGGTCAATGCGATAATTGGAATTTCCTTATTTATATTATCAATCATACTACGAATACGACGGTATTCTGGTCGGAAGTCGTGGCCCCACTCGGATATACAGTGTGCCTCATCCACGGCAATAAAAGATAGATTGACCGTTCGAAAGAAAGCCAGGCTATCTTCTTTGGTGAGCGTTTCGGGAGCGATAAATAATAATTTTGTCTTCCCGGCGGTAATATCGTCCTTCACCTTTTTCATCTGAACCTTGGTTAAAGATGAATTAAGAAAGTGCGCTACCTCATCTTGCTGGCTGTATCCACGAATGGAATCCACCTGATTTTTCATCAAAGCAATGAGTGGAGAAATTACGATGGCGGTACCTTCCATCATAAGTGCCGGTAATTGATAGCAAAGCGATTTACCACCACCTGTCGGCATAATGACAAAAGTATCTTTCCCATCTAACACACTGGCAATAATTGCTTCTTGCGGTCCTTTGAATTTATCAAAGCCGAAAAATTTACCCAATGCTCCCTTTATATCATGTTTTGTTTCTAACATCATTAATCCCTATTCTTTAAATATGTTTTTGTTTGAGGCAAAATAATACCATGGTCAGAATTGCTCCTGAACCCAATTTCAACTTATAATAAATTAGTAGTTGACTTTGCTATCCTAAATATAGGTAAATAATTTGATTGTAAACTTTTTCGTCTAAAAAATCGAAAAAAGAATTTACGTTAATTTTGTGCGTAAAGCCGAGGCTTTTATTTTAGTGTGTCCAAAAATAATAAAATTAAAGTGAATAACGAAACAAAAATATTGGCAATTGCCCATAAAACGATTGAAATAGAAACCCAGGCAGCTCAGCGGTTGAAACATTTGATTGATTACAATTTTTTTTCGGCTACTGACTTGATTCTAAATATGTCAGGAAGACTGGTTGTGACGGGTATCGGCAAAAGCGCACTAATTGCTCGTAAACTGGTGGCTACTTTCAATTCTACCGGAACGCCAGCGCTGTTTATGCATGCTTCCGATGCCATACATGGTGATTTTGGAATGGTCCAGCCAAATGATATTATTTTATGTCTATCTAAAAGTGGAGAGACCATAGAGTTAAAAAGCTTATTGCCGATGATTAGAAATCTGGGAGCGAGTCTTATTGCTATGACAAGCCGGAAAGATTCTTTTCTGGCAAAGCATGCGGATCTTCTACTCCATACGCCTATCGAGTCAGAAGCAGACCCAAACAACCTTGTTCCAACTACGAGCACTACTGTCCAGCTGGTTATGGGAGATGCCCTGGCGATGTGCTTGCTTGGACTACGGGGATTTGATAAGAATGATTTTGCGAAAGTCCATCCCGGCGGTACCATCGGCAAAAAATTGCATCTGCGCGTAAGAGATCTGATCAACAGAAACGAAACACCCATGGTTTTTAAAACAACGCTCATCCCAAAGGTTATCTTTGAAATTAGCTCTAAACGACTCGGTGCCACTGCGGTTATCGACGAGCAGGAAAAATTGCTGGGCATTATCACGGACGGAGATATTCGCCGGATGCTCACCCAATACACTGACTTTAAAGTTTTATTGGCGGAACAAATTATGACGGTTAATCCACGACACATTAGCCCACAACAACTCGCACGAGAAGCGCTGGATTTAATGCGAGATAATAGCATTACTCAATTGCCGGTGGTAGAGGGTCATAGATATTTAGGGATGATTCATTTGCACGATTTATTGAAGGAAGGGATTGGTTGAGTTGTTGTGTTTGTTGTGTTTGTTGTGTTTGTTGTGTTTGTTTATTTGTTTATTTGTTTAATCGTTTAATTGTTTAACATCTC
>Ga0209828_1000304_pt1 | contig 48207 bp, 37 predicted proteins | sample MaitaG_FD_187429 | JGI IMG/M metagenome (GOLD analysis project Ga0209828, IMG submission 187429) | Marine algal microbial communities from Maine, USA - Maine_Asex2 metaG (SPAdes) (version 2) | ecosystem: Host-associated > Algae > Red algae > Unclassified | place: Maine, USA | collected 2015-01-05
ATACAGCTAAGGAAGCATTGATTGATGGCGGCTATTTTCAAGACAAAGAACAATTAAAAAATTGTGGATTGATTTTAGGAAATTTATCATTTCCGACAAGCTCTTCTCATCAATTGATAGCAGACATTTACAATCGTTCGTTAGAAACTCATATTCAAGACTTATTAAAATCACCAATATTTAAATTAAAAGACCATCAGCAAGTTACTCCACAAAATGAGGTTCTAGACTATACGCCATCGGAAATGGTAAGTGAAGCCTTGGCGCTTGGGAAGACGCACTACGCTATGGATGCTGCCTGCGCGACTTCATTGTATGCGATTAAATTAGCTTGCGATGAATTATCAATGGGTAAAGCAGATATGATGCTGGCGGGAGCAGTGAGTGCGTCTGATCAATTATTTATCCATATGGGCTTTTCAATATTCCACGCCTATTCTCCTATGGATCAAAAATTCGTCCCTTTTGATAAAGACTCTGCAGGATTGGTTTCTTCTGAAGGGGCAGGAATGGTTCTATTGAAAAGACTAGTCGATGCGGAAAGAGACGGAGATCATATCATCGGCGTGATCGGTGGTATCGGACTATCAAATGACGGCCGAGGTAAATTCCTATTGAGTCCAAATCCCAAAGGACAAGATTTGGCATTTGAAAGAACTTATGGGAACAATAATATCTCAGCGCGTGATACATCATATATAGAATGTCATGCTACGGGTACGCCACTGGGAGACATCACCGAGCTTAACTCTATCGCCAGCTACTTTTCAAAACACGATACTTGCCCTCTACTTGGCTCTGTAAAGTCCAACATGGGACATCTCTTGACGGCCGCCGGGATGACCGGATTACTAAAAGTATTGTTGGCCATGCAGCATGAGGTCATTCCACCCAATATCAACTTGACCAACCCAATCAAAGCGGATAGTAACTGGAAAGGCAGCGACCGAATGATTGTGACTCACACACCATGGACAGACAAAATAAAACAGGCCAGTATCAATTCATTTGGCTTTGGTGGCACGAATGCACACATGGTCGTGCAAAATTATTTGGGTGAAAATAAAGACAAGCATCAAGACAAGCATCAAGACAAGCATCAAGACAAGCCATTCGTACCATTACAGTCAATGGCTGTGGTGGGTATGGATGCTCATTTTGGGAACTGTAAAAATCTTGAGTCCTTTTATCATACGATTTACAATGGGAAGCAACAATTCCAATCCCTTCCAAAAGGAATCGAAGACAATATTGCCTTGATGAAAAGCTATGGCTTTGAAAATGGGACTGCACCCAAAGGGGCATACATTGATGAATTTGAAATTGACTTATTGCGCTTTAAGATTCAGCCCAAAGAAGCAGAGCGATTACATCCTCAGCAAGCACTCCTACTGAAGGTGACTGACAACGCAATCAAAGATGCAGGCTTGACAGAGAGTTCGAATGTAGCGGTACTGGTTGCAATGGAAACGGAGTTGGCCATTCACCAATGTTTGGCTAGATGGGATGTAGAGTGGCAAGTAAAAGACGCTTTGGTAAATACAGATTTAAACTTAAATGAAGAAGAAACTTTAGAATTAATAAAATTAGTAAAAAAGGGAATTTACAATCGAGAAGGCAAAACTGCTCCGAGTGAATTTACCAGTTTTATTGGTAATCTCATGGCGAGCCGCATCAGCGCATTATGGGATTTTTCAGGAGCTGCCTTTACCGTGTCTTGTGGCGAAAACTCTGTATTTAAAGCCTTAGAGATTGCACAGAATATGTTGTCTCTGGGTGAAGTAGATGCTGTAGTTGTCGGCGCTGTAGATTTCTCTGGTGGTGTTGAGAATGTACTTTTACGACAAAAGGATCATCCAACAAATACCAATACGAAACCATCTTGTTCATTAAATGTGGGTGACGAAGGTTGGATGATTGGAGAAGGTGCAGCTGCTGTCGTCTTAAAACCAAACACAGAAAAACTGTATGAAAAAGTCTATGCAGTCATCGACGGTATAGGAAAAGACAAATCGAAAAAATCAATAGATTATCTAGAATTATCGGCTACGGGAATTGCAGCACAAGATCAGTATGAGCAAGATGCATTGTTACAGCACAGGTCTGATAAACCTATTGCTTTAGGAACAATAAAGGCAAACATCGGTCATACTTATGCAGCCTCAGGCATGGCAAGTTTGATCAAGACAGCATTGTGCATGCATCATCGTTTCATTCCAGGGATTCCAAATTGGTCAGCTCCAAAAAATGATGATTTTCAAAACTCATCTTATTATTTTCCGCCACAATCTAGACCTTGGATTTTGGCAAACGGACAATCAAAAAGAATTGCAGCCATAAATGGAATCGGTGATAATCAAATTCAATTATCCAGTTCCAGCTCGGATTTTAAAAATGAACTCTCATTTATACAAAAGCAAACGCCATCATTATGTATACTAGTAGGCGATGATCAAGACTTACTTTTAAAACAATTAAATCAATTAAAATCAAGGGTAGAGTCTGAGGCTAATTTAACTGTAATCGCACAGCAATTATATGCGACATACAAGCGCCAAAAATCTAAATACTCGATCGTAATAATTTCTAATAACAACTTAGACTTAGTCAAAGAAATCATTTTTTTTGAAAACCAATTAGCGAATTCATTTGAAAATAACAAAGCATTAAAAACACCAAGTGGATCTTACTTTACCCCAAGCCCTTTAGGACACGATGGGAAAGTTGCTTTTGTTTATCCTGGTTCTGCTACTGCATATACGGGTTTAGCCAAAGATAGCTTTCAGCTTTTTCCAGAATTATTAACTAAATATGAAAATCTACTTGGAGACCTAGATCAGTTTATTAGCGGAGACTATTTATATCCTAAATCGAAAAGTGTGACCGAAGCCGCTCCCAACATTTATGACAATTCGATAGCTATGATGTCTGCGGGTGTTTTCTATTCGGCTATATTCAGTGATATATTACGTGACAAATTTAACGTTAAGCCAGACATGGCCTTTGGCTACAGCATGGGAGAATGCAGCAGCATGTGGTATTCATTAGGTGTATGGCATCCTAATGGCGCTGAGAAATTCAGACAATCTCCGATTTTTAAAAATAGGTATGCAGGAGACTTAACATTACTTGCTGAGCACTGGGAGGTCAGCAGTGAGGTCGCCAAAGAAAGATGGATAAGTCTTATTTTATTAGCCCCTTTACAATCCGTCGAAGCGCTGATAAACCGAAAAGAGAAAGTGTATTTGACATTTATCAATACAAATGAAGAAATTATTATTTCGGGTGACAAGGAAGCATGTCTTCAAATAGCTAGCACATTAAAATGCCACTCCATTCGGATTCCTTTCCAAAATGTGATTCACCATGATTTCTGTATGACCGAAAAAGAAGGTTTATTAGATATGCATCATTTTGACATTATTGATCAGCCATCTATTGATTTCTATTCTAGTATTACACAGGATAAAATAAAGCTAACAAGTCAGAGAATCGCTGAAAACTCAGTAGCCGTCTGTGCACAAAAAGTAAATTTCCCAAAAACCATCCAAACCGTTTATGAAGCAGGCGCTCGTATTTTTATTGAAGTTGGAGCCAATGCGACCTGCACCAATTGGATCGCTACAAACTTAAAGGGCATGGCGCATCATGCTGTTGCCATGGATCAAAAAGGAAAGTCTGACATCAGTTCCCTTATCAATTTAATTGCACAACTCGCTAGTCATGGTCTTGATTTAGATCTGTCTTTACTATTTCCAAACAAAGAGGAAAAGACAAAATCTCGACAATTCATGAAGAAGATCATTCCTGGGGGGACACCGATGGGTGAATTATTTAGTGATGAAAAAGTACGGGAAAGATACAATACAGTCATTACAAAGAAAAAACGGGTAGTCAATAAAGAATTGGTTTTGGCTGATCATGAGTCGCAAGAATTCAGTATTAGTACTAACCCTGAACCAAGCTATGCCGGACAGCGCAATCCTGCCACGCAATTAATGATTACAAATTTTAAGACAGTTGAAAAAAGAAAATCTATTATGGAAACATCTATGATAAAAAATAAAGTTACTGCTATTGCTTCCAAAACAAAACTTGGAGAGAATGGATTAAGACTTCAGGACTTTGAATCAGGCGAACAATTTGAAGGTAAAGACATCGTCTTCTCCCAAGAAGATTTAGAAGAATTCGCAACCGGAAAAATTGCTAATGTATTCGGATCAGAATATGCGATCATCGATACATATCGACGTCGAGTGATGCTACCTATGTATCCTTATTTATTGGTGAGTCGAGTCACAAAAATGAACGCAACCTTAGGTGAATATAAGCCATCAAGCATGACAACGGAATATGACATTCCATACAATGCTTGGTACACAACCGATCGACAAATCCCATCTGCCGTCTGTGTAGAATCTGGCCAATGTGACTTATTACTTATTTCCTACTTAGGCATTGACTTAACGAATAAAGGCAATCTTGTTTATCGATTACTTGATTGCACCTTGACATTCATGGACGATCTGCCTTATGAAGGACAGACCTTACGCTATGACATCTCCATCAATTCATTTGTTAGAAACGGTGACAATCTCTTATTTTTCTTTAGCTATTTATGCTATGTTCAAGATCGGTTGATATTGAAAATGGATGGTGGCTGTGCAGGATTTTTTGCAGATGATCAATTAGTAGATGGCGCTGGAGTTGTCTATGCAAATAGTGAAATTGAGGCTAGAAAAAATGCGGAAAGAAAATATTTTACGCCACTTTTAAATACCAAAAAGACTTCCTTTTCAAAACAAGATTTACAGTCTTTAATTGATGGCGATATTGAAAAATGTTTTGATGACATCTCTTATTTCCCAAATGGTCGGAATCAATCTTTGAGAATTCCACCAGAGAAAATCCTAATGCTAGATCGTATTAGCTCTGTTGACATTACCGGAGGTTCCTATGGTTTAGGATACATCGTTGCCGAGAAAAATTTACATCCAGATGACTGGTATTTCCCGTGTCACTTTAGGGATGATGAAGTACTCGCTGGATCATTGCAAGCTGAAGGAGGAGGAAACCTACTTCGTTTCTTCATGCTCATGCTCGGCCTTCAACGCATGACAAAAGATGCCCGGTTCCAACCGATATTCGGCTTGGGACAAAAAGTTCGCTGTCGCAAACAAGTTACCCCAACTGCTGATACCAAACTTATTTATAAATTAGACATAAAAGAAATAGGGCTATTTCCAGATCCATATGTCATTGGTGATTTAGAAATTATATCAGACAGTATCATCACTGTTCACTTCGAAAATCTTGGTCTGCAATTACGTGAAAAGGATAATCCTAAATATCTTGATCCAACGGAAGGTGTAAATATATCTCCTCGTTCAGAAGGTGCCTTAATGAATGAAAAAGACATCACCACCTTTGCGTTAGGAAATATGACAGACTGCTTCGGTCCAGACTTTTCGATTTACAATGGTCGCAAAATGTCTCGTCAGCCCAACACTGATTTACAGTTGATTTCGAGAATCCTAAGTGTCGATGGAGTCAAAGGAGATTTTTCTAAAGACGTTCCAATTATTGCAGAATATGATGTCCCAAAAGACGCTTGGTATTATGTACAGAATTCCAATGTCACCATGCCCTACTCTATGTTGATGGAGATTGCCTTGCAGCCTTGTGGACTATTAGGCGCATACTTGGGAAGCACGCTCCAATTTCCTGAAAAGGACTTATACCTCAGAAATTTAGATGGAGATGGTGAGACCTTTGCACTACCGACTGGAACAGATTTTAGAGATAAGACGATTACAAACAAATCCGTATTGACTTCTTCCATCGCACATGGAGGTACGATTTTACAACGATATACTTTTGAGTTATCTATTGATGGACATCTATTCTACAAAGGGAATTCTTCTTTTGGCTTTTTTACAGCGGAAGCACTCGCCGCTCAGGCTGGCTTGGATAAAGGAGCAGAGATAGCAGCATGGTACATCAGTGAGCAATTACAAGCAACTGATTACATGAGAATCAAGCTGGATTCGCTTTACGGGCGACTAAAATTATTCAAAGCACAAGCATCAAAACCACACTACAAATTAGCTGCGGACCAATTGAACATGCTGCACGAATTGATTATTGCCAAAGACAGAGGGCAATTTGGGAAAGGATACATTCACGCCACCAAATTTGTCAAGACCTACGATTGGTTTTTTACTTGTCACTTCTATCAAGATCCAGTTATGCCCGGATCACTCGGCGTCGAATCGATTTTACAAGCCATGCAGGTATTTGCTTTACAGCAAGACCTAGGTAAAGACTTCAAGTCTCCCAAATTTGTTCAAGTGCCAAACCATAAAACAGTCTGGAAGTATCGCGGACAAATTCTATTATCAGTCAAAGAGATGCACTTGGAAGTACACATTAAAACAATAGACATACGAGGATCACAATTGGTCATCATAGCAGATGCATTTTTATGGAATGATAAAATGAGAATTTATCAAGTTACCGATATTGCTTTAGGAATCGAAGAAGCATAATATTAATTCACATTAATCATAAGAACGTGAGTATACATTTTAGTGGAACACCCCAACAATTATTCTGGCAAGGTTCGCCCCGAGAGATTGTTTTTGATATTGACAGCATCAGAGAAAAACTGAGACAGACGGATAAAGCCTGTTATATCATACGCGATTTCAATGGACGAATAGGTGTCAGTAATGTTGGAGCTTTAGTATCTGAAGGAAGAGGATTACACGTATTGGCAATGACAAGTCCGATGGCAGCGGAGCAGTTAGGTGATCCAAATTTTCGCTCTGATTATAAATTAAAGTACGCATACAAAACTGGAGCAATGGCAAATGGAATTGCCTCAGCAGATTTAGTGATTGCTATAGGTCGGGCAAATCTTTTAGGATCTTATGGAGCTGCAGGTCAAGTGCCAGAAAAAATTTCAGCGTCTATCCATAAAATCCAAGCCCAACTGCCACATCAAAGCTACGCGGTTAATCTCATCCATTCACCATCAGAACCAGCTTTAGAAGCGGCAGCGGTAAACTTGTTTTTGGATAAGGGAGTTAATGTTGTGGAAGCCTCTGCATTTTTATCTTTGACAGAAAACATTGTCCACTATCGACTGGCAGGACTTAGTCGAGATACTGACAATAATATCATAATCGGAAATAAACTCATAGCTAAAATATCTAGAAAGGAAGTAGCGCTCCCTTTTATGAAAGCAGCGCCTGAAAACTTTGTAAAATCTCTACTTGCCAAAGGAAAAATAACAGCAGAACAAGCAGAGCTAGCTAAACAAGTACCCATGGCAGATGATATTACCGTCGAGGCGGATTCTGGTGGACATACTGACAATCGTCCTTTGGTTGCCCTACTCCCCATTATCATTCAACTGAGAGATGAGATGCAAAAGCAACAGTCTTTCAAAACCAAGATAAGAATTGGCGCTGCGGGTGGCATCTCTACCCCAGCCTCTGCCTTAGCTGCGTTTATGATGGGTGCAGCTTATGTGGTCACAGGAAGTGTCAATCAAGCCTGCGTCGAAGCTGGAACTTCTGACCATGTCCGAAAGTTGCTGCAGGTGGTCGAGTCAACGGATGTGATGGGCGCTCCTGCCTCTGACATGTTTGAGATGGGAGTGGACTTACAAGTTTTGAAACGTGGGACAATGTTCGGGCCGAGAGCCAAAAAACTATATGACTATTACAAGCGATATACATCCATTGATGACATTCCAATTACTGATCGACAAAACTTGGAGCAAAAGGTTTTTAGAAAACCATTGGAGGAAATTTGGGAGTCTTGCATTGAGTTTTTCCAACAAAGAGATCCAACACAAATAGAGCGTGCTAAAGATAATCCTAAGCGAAAAATGGCTTTGATATTCAGGTGGTACTTAGGCCTATCTTCTAATTGGGCAAATGCTGGCACTCCAGACCGAGTCTTGGATTATCAAATTTGGTGTGGCCCGTCTATGGGCGCTTTTAATGATTGGGTGAAAGGCACATATCTAGAGCCTTATCAACATAGAAAAGTAGCCGATGTAGCTTTCCAAATCATGGAAGGCGCTGCTTATCTATACCGTGTTCAAAGTTTGAAAATGCAGGGAGTGGATTTTCCACTAGAATTGGAGACAGTCGTCTTGCGTAAGGATGCATTGATTGAGATGGATGCGGTAGTGTAATTTGTCTGGGCTAAGATTTTAGAACTTATTGGATTTTGTGATTTTCTAATTAACTGATGAGAAGTGCATGTGGCAATACATGAAAGCCATTGCTTCAAACAACTTCTAAAACAAATTTACTTGGATTACCAGTATGTATTACATAAAGTTCATGCATTGTCCTTGTGCAGGCGACATATAGCATTTGTTGGTCTGGAGCGGAGCTATAATTTTTGTCTGTGCAATAAGGCACGATAACTTGATCAAATTCCAAGCCTTTGGCCAAATGTGCTGTGGTAATCACAATCCCACTTCCGAAGGACACACTTACCGCATTTAGCAGATTAATTTGGAATAGCGTACTTAGCGACTCAAAAAGAGTATCAGCTTGCTTTTGTGTTTTGGTAATAATCCCTAATGAGTTAAATGTATTCGTATTGAAATCAGTTATTAATCTTTTAATTTCTTCTAGTTCGGCGTCTTTATTTTTACAAGATATCACAAGTGGTTCTTTCCCATGACGTTCGAGCGGTTCTACTTTTATATTGCGACTCACACGCTTTGTGAATTGAGTGATCTCATAAGTTGATCGATAACTTTTAAGCATTGTCATCGTCGTCGCACCAGGGAATATTTTTTCTATTGTTTGTAAGCTGGAAGAACTAAAGGGGTTTACAGATTGGTTGATATCACCAAGTATCGTTTTTTTACAGGAATATAATTTGCGCAACACCTGGTATTGAACAACAGAATAATCTTGCATTTCGTCGATCACTAAGTGCTTAACTTTTTTGTTCTCTTTAATACCTTCCAATTTTATTTTGAGATATATGAAGGCATAGACATCACTCCATTCATAAGTACTTCCTTTTTTTAATTTGAGTAGTTCAGGTCTACCGATCCACTCATAAAATTTTTTATATAAAACTCTAGGATTATACGATGGGAACATCTTCCGAATCGTGGTGTGTAATTCTGTTCGGTCTCTATATTGAATTTCTATTTTATAGTATCGATAAATATTTTCAACAATCTCCCTGACTACTTCATTAAATCGTTTTAGAAGAGGCATCCTATTGTATCGTTCAAAAGACTCTTTGATAAACCATGCAGGAACGAGTTTAGCTTTTACATAAATGTCTTTAATTTCGAAACCATCATTTTGTAACCAAACATGGTATTCATCAATTTTTTTGATTAGCTCTCGTGAGGATTTAAACTCAATTCTTTCGATTAATTTTTGATCATTTTTTTCAAGTAGCTCGCTAACCTGCTCAAAGAAGCTTTGAAACTTTATTTGATAATCTAACAATTCATCGGCAACTTCTTCTACACTTGTTTCGGCCACTGACTCCTCTCCTAACTCAGGCAGTACATTTGAGATGTAACTGGCGAAGACTTTGTTAGGTGAAATGATCAAGATATCTTCTGATGTAATTGTCTCTTTAAAACGGTATAATAAAAAAGCGATCCTGTGTAAGGCAATCGATGTCTTCCCTGATCCCGCGACTCCTTGGATAATGAGATGTCGTGCTTCTTCATTCCGGATAATGGCATTTTGCTCTTTTTGAATTGTAGCAACGATGTTCTTCATTTTAGAACTGGATGCCTGACCCAGTTCCTTTTGTAACACCTCGTCATGAATGGTTATATCTGTATCCAACATATATTCCATCACCCCATTTCGAATCTTAAATTGTCTTTTAAGAGAAATGTTTCCTTCAATTTTACCGTCTATAATTTTGTAAAACGACTCGCCTAATTCAAAGTCATAAAATAGACTTGAGATAGGTGCTCGCCAATCAATAACCAAGTTATTTTTACCTTCTGTGTCTTGAAAGTTATGTACGCCTACGTATATGTTTTTGATAATTTCTTTGTCATTCTCTAAAAAATCAATTCGGCCAAAAAATGCCGTGTCTTTTAAGCGTATTAAGCGTTTTCTGTTTTCAACACTGTGATTTCCTATTAAAGAATAATTGCGAATGACTTCTCGCATTGCGTTTTTTTCAAGAAAATCCATATCACGCTTATGATCTTGCATGTGTTTATGCATCTCAGCGATTTCATCACTCTTTCCTTTTATAGCTTCATCTATTTCGTTAAGTCTTAGGTCAACTTTTTCTAATAGATTCGATAAGTATTGCTTTTCTTCTTTTTCTTTTGACATACTTTTAGCTACTTCTTTGACTATAACTGCATCAATAAGATTTTCTTCAAGATCCCCTACTTGCTGTATTAAAACTGTAAGTTACTAACTCGCTTATCTTATATCAAAAGACGACTGATTTTATGCTTTTATTTTTTAAATTGTTTATCCTGAACGAGAATCCCAAAAGCATCTTTGCTAAGCTGAATTAATCTACTTCCTTAGCTGTCTGCATTAGGATTTATTGGATTTATGGATTGTAAGATTATTGTCTGGATGATTGACCTTATAGACTCGTTTAAATTCAAGACTCTTACTTCCAAAATTTATTAATAAGCCAATAGGCAAATTGTAAACTTGACAATAATTCATAGCTTGAGCCAAATGAATATCTTCTAGTTTTATTACAGCCTTGATTTCTACCATAATCTTATCTTCTACAAAGAAATCAACTCTTCTTGTTCCTATTATTTGATGCCCTTCATAGATGACCTCCATTTCCATTTCTCTTGCGAAAGAAAGATGTTTATTACCAAACTCGATTGATAAAGCTCTTTGATAGATTACCCTCTTGAAATCCATTCCCCAAAGTAGAATGAACTTTCATAGCACAGCCAATTATCTGATACGTCAGTTCTTTGTCCTTCATTGTAAATTGCTTTTTTAATCTTATCATCCTTATATCATAAGAATCCTAATATTCTTTGTCCTTCATTGTAAATTGCTTTTTTAAATCTTATCATCCCTAAATCATAAGAATCCTAATACGGACTGTTTGGTCAAATCAGTATCAAATATGAAGAATTGTTAAGTTGTTTATGTTATTCTATTATTTACTTTTTGTTCTTCCCTACACAAACCGCATATGCCAACTATCCTTCAGCGGCTTCAACCATTCTTTTAAAAATTGATCTTTGGTCTTTACTAGATTGTCAAAGACGAGTGTATCGTCGTTAATCACTCCATTTGCGTAAGCCTTCTTAAACTCCACATTAGACATGGTGATGATTTTCTTTTGTTCTTCATCGAGATAACTGAAGATCATTCGATTAAAAAAATCGACATTGTATTTTTCACCAATTTGCTGTACAAATCGCACGGATGAATCAATCGAACAACCACTCGCAGCAGCTCCCGTCTCATCGACAAACAAGGTCAAAAATTGATCATGAAAGACATTGCCGTAAGATTTTAGTGCAGCGCTGTGGGCAGTCCATTGTGATAAAAATTGAAATAAATATTCTTGGATTTCATAGCGTGCTTCGTCGGGTAGTGCTTTGTCCGATTGATATATCCAAACTCTTGAGCGGTCGTCTAATGCTATGAGATCTGCTACCATGTTACCAATTATTTGATTGTACGATCATTTCAGAAATATCTAAGACCATGACATCGTCTTGCTTTTCTTTCGCTTTGACGCCATCTCCCATCATCGTTAAACAAAACGGACAATTGACTGCAATTGTTTTGGCTCCTGTCGCTAATGCTTCTTCTACTCGTTCTATATTGATACGCTTATCACCTGGCTCATTCTCTTTAAACATTTGAGCACCTCCTGCGCCACAGCATAATCCCTTCTCCTTTGCACGAGGCATTTCTACAAGGTCAGTCTCAAGACTTGATAGAATAGATCGTGGTGCTTCATACTCTCCATTTATACGACCTAAGTAACACGAATCATGATAGCTAATTTTCTGGCCTTTGTACTCGCCTTCTTCGATCGTCAATCTGCCTTCATCGATTAATTGCTGTATCAATTGAGTATGATGAACGACAGTATAGTGTCCACCTAAAGCTGGGTATTCATTTTTTAAAGTATTCAAACAATGTGGACAAGTCGCTACAATTTTTTTGACATTGTACATATTGAGCATTTCAATATTTTGTAAAGCACTCATTTGGAAGACAAACTCATTTCCCGCTCGACGGGCAGGGTCACCAGTACATGCTTCTTCATTCCCTAGGATGGCAAACTTTATTCCTGCATGATGTAAAATCTTACAAAATGCAATCGTCACCTTTTGCGCTCTGGCATCAAAACTTCCTGCGCAGCCAACCCAAAATAGGATCTCCGGTTCATCGCTAGCGGCAGCCATTTCTGCCATTGTGAATATTTTAAAACCCATTTTTTATTGTTGAATGTTGAATTATTCAGAAAATTCTGTAGCCCACTTTTCTCTTTCGTCAGGCACTGCCCAAACTGATCCACTATTTTCAATACTTGTAAACATCGGCAACCAATCTCCAGGACCAGCTGATTCTGTCAAGATCTCATATCGTCTCATATCTAATATTGGTTTCAATGGATTAATCATAACAGGACAAGCTTCGACACAGGCATTACATGTTGTACATGCATGCAATTCTTCTCTGGTGATATAATCAAATAGACTCTTACCATCATCATAGTTTTCTGCTGATAATTTGACTCCCGCAGTCGCATCTTGTTCACTTAAAAACTTCGATGAACCAGAATCAATATTACGCCCGACCTCCTCAGCTCTATCTCGAATATCCATCAGTACTTTTCTTGGTGATAATTTTTTACCTGTTACATTAGCAGGACAAACTGATGTACATCGACCGCACTCTGTACATGTGTACGCATCCAGCATCGTTTTCCAACTCAAATCAAAAACATCTTTTGCTCCAAACTCTGGAAGTTCGGCATCCATTGGCGGTATTTCACTTTCTGGAATCAAACCCATCATCGATTTCACTTCGGTCATGACGGCAGGCATATTTTCCATTTCGCCTCTGCTTTCTAATGGTGAAAAGTACACATTCGGGAAAGCGAAAAAGATATGTAAATGTTTTGATCGAGGTATATAAAATAAGAAACCAAGGACGACAAGGAAGTGAAGCCACCAGCCGCTACGTTCTAGAAGTACAAGCATATCTTTTCCAAATCCTTCTAAAAATAATGGGCCCATAATTCCGCTGACAGGTAAAAACCCAGTCGAAGGATAATGTGCAGGGTCTATTCGCTGAAGCATTGTATCTGCTCCATTCATTGTAAAAATACCGATCAATAATAAGATTTCGAGTCCCAATATGATGTTGGCATCCATCGTCGGCCAACCTTTCATTTCAGGCTTATGTAGTCTTGGGAGTTTGATAATATTTCTTCTAATCAGGAAGATAACGGTCCCGATAAAAGCAAGGACTGATAAGATTTCTATTGTACCAATAATCACTGAATACAAGGTACCGAGATACGGCGCAAAGAACCGATGTGCTCCAAATAAACCATCTATAATGATTTCTAAGAATTCAATTTGGGTAAACAGAAAGGCGACATAGATAAATCCATGCAACACAGCTGGGACCATTCTGCTAAACATTTTCTTTTGACCAAGAGCGATCAAGATGACATTTTTCCAACGTGTCATTACATTGCCTTTGACCTCGTAGTCTTTTCCTAATTTGATATTTCGGATAATGAATGAGAATTGCTTTACAGCAAAATAAATGCTTAAAACCAATAATAATATAAAAGCAATCTGTGAAAAGCTCATAAAGGCTTAAATTTGGTCAATTATAGAGAATATCTGCCTGTTATTGTTATAAACAGGTCGAATTTCAAACATGTTTATGAAAATACTTGATTCAAAACAAATACAGCAAAAAATTAACCGAATTGCCATTCAAATATTGGAAAGTAATTTTGCTGAAAAAGAAATCATATTGGCAGGAATCAATAATAATGGAATGGGGTTTGCCAAATTATTGCAAAAGAAACTACAAAGCAGATCTGAGATTGAGATCACACTTTGTCAAATACGATTAAACCCTGCAAAACCAATAGCAGATGAGATTCTTCTGGATATGGAAGAAAAACAATTAAACAAAAAAGTCATTATTATCGTAGATGATGTCGCTAATACTGGCCGGACGATTTTCTATGCATTTAAACCATTTTTAGCCATCCTACCCAAAAAGGTGGAGCTTGCTGTTTTGATCGATCGCAAACACAAGTCTTTTCCTGTCAAGCCTGATTATGTTGGTTTAGCTTTGGCCACAACTGAGAAGGAAAATATTGAAGTCAGTATAAAGCCGATCAAGAGTGCAGAGGTTCAGTTAGTTTAAATCTGCTAAAACAATTCAGAAGTCATTTACAAATTTGTTTTGTAAAAAATCTATACAGTTTCTAAAACATCTCTCGAGAGTAGCAGGAAAATTATTTTCGACTGAAAATAAGTATAAACTCCTATAAAAATCTTCTAATTGGTCTAAATATCCCCCAAATGGGTGAATAAATCGATTTAAATAAGCTTTAGATTTGGCAATACACTGAATCATGCTATTTCTTGCTTGCTTTCTAAGCTTGTATTAGCCTACATTAACCAGACTTACGAGTAGTCGTTTGGTCTATTAGAACAGAAAATGATGGCGGTGGTATCATATAAGGAATGTATAGAATATGCAGACTTAAAAATATAAATCTGTATCACTTAAACTTTTAAAACTTGGATACAATGAAAACATTTTTTGAAAAAGCCCTTCGCTTTACATTAAAAACAAATGCGAACTGCTTATTTTTTTTGATTACAATGACTCTAATGCTTGCCATTTCGAATGAGATCAAAGCACAAACAATTACAGCGGTACCAATCGAGGATTATCAACCAATTGCAAAAACAGTTGAGCAAGAAATTAAATGGAGTTGGAAAAATTCTGTAGGTGAGCATTTTGAAGATGTACAGCTTAGAATGGAAACTTATTTTGAGGGTAAGGACAAAGGTCGGGGTTCTGGATATAAGCAATGGAAACGTTGGGAAGCAGATATCGAACTCAAGCTAAATCCAGATGGAACCATTCCAAATTATAACACAAGGATCACTCAGGAATTGAAGAAGATGGATCAGAATATGAAAAAGATGGATCAGAATACGAAGAAATCCCTGAGCGGAAATTGGCAAAATATTGGGCCTGACTCTTGGACATCCTCAACAGGAGGGTCTAGTCCAGGAACAGGAAGAATAAATCGAATTGCATTTCATCCCACAGATGCAAATACCATTTATATTGGAGCAGCACGTGGAGGTCTATGGCGTACTCGTGACTTAGGGAATAATTGGACACCGCTCTTTCAGTCTTTTGCAAACATTGGTATCTCAGGAATTGAAGTTGGAAATACAAATCCTAATGTAGTCTATGTCTTGTCAGGAGATGCAGATGATTCACAAGCGGCTTCGAGTGCTGGAGTGTATAAGTCAACGGATGCGGGGGAAACATTTCAAGCAGTTTCATTGCCTTGGGGTCCAGGTGCTTCAGTAGCGGCTTATCAACTAAGAATGGATCCTAGCAATGATGATCATCTTTTTGTGGTTAGCAACATTGGTTTATATGAAAGCATAGATGGAGGAAACACTTGGGTGCTTCGGTTAGTTGGAGACTGGAGAGACATGAAGTTTAAAGTTGGAGATCCTAATCAATATGTCGTGGGAGGAACTGATAATTTTGCAAAATGGAATGGGGCGGTATGGTTTTCCGCAGCTTTCCCTAATTCAGGAATTAGGACGGCATTAGCAACTACCGCAGCCAATCCTAATGTAGTCTACGCGCTTCCAGGTAATGGATTCAATATAGCGGGTGGAGGTACAGGACATGCTGGAATATGGAAATCTACGGATTTTGGACAAAACTGGAGTCGACAGTCTAACACGCCAAACATCATGAGCTATACAGAAGATGGATCACTGGGTGATGATCAGGCAGGGTATGATATCGCCCTACTTGCTGATAGAAACAATGAAAGCAACATACTTTCTGGAGGTGTCAATGTATGGGGATCTACCAATGACGGACTAACGATGTCAAACTATTGCCATTGGGCTCTTGGTTTTCCACCAGATTTTTCATTGCCATATGTTCATGCTGACATACACGCCTTGGAGCAGAATCCATTGGACGATAAAGTGTATTGTGCAACTGATGGAGGGATCTACGTTTCTGATGATTTTGGTCTTACTTGGAAAGACTTGTCCAAAGGTGTTAATGTTGGAATGTACTATCGTATTGACAATGTAGAGGGATCAGAAAGAGTGATCATGGGGGCCCAAGATAATGGCAGCATGTTCTGTGATAACAATGACGGAAACATGGTTCTTGTTTGGAATGCAGACGGTATGGAGTGTAAAATTGCTGATGACGATACGAATAAGATCTTATTCTCTGATCAAGGGGGAGGCTTATATCGTAGTTATAATGCCGGCGTTAACCTTGATTATATTTCACCGCCCGGTAGCACAGGAGGTGCTTGGACAACACCCGTTGATTTAGACCCCACCAATTCTGATCGGATTGCCACTGCTTATACCAATGCTATATATGTGACAACTAATTTTGGAACGAGCTGGAGTACGATTAGTATGCCAGGCGCGGGACAATTTCATAGTGTCCACTTTATGGATAATGGAGATCTTTTCGCCGCTACACGTACGCAAGTATGGTTTATAGATAGCTCCAACAATCCAACAGATATTACATACAATTTACCATTTACAAGTAACATAATATCTGCCTTAGGTTCTCATCAAAACGTAGTAATGAATGGAAATACCTTAGATGTGGTTATGGGAGGATTTGAGGCGGCCAATAAGACTTTTGCTTTAAATTTTTCGAATGGTTCAACAAGTTGGTTTAATTATACATACACTTTGCCGAATGTTCCCATATATTCTATAGATGGTCACGCACCTAGTGCAAAAATATATGTAGGTCATGCCTTAGGTGTTAGCATCTATGACATTCCTACTGGTAATTGGTCTAATTATTCCAATGGCATACCCAATCAAAGTCTACCTAATACTGAGATCAGAGACATAGAAGTTAATGAAACCAATGGAACCATCTACGCATCTGCATGGGGACGTGGTTTATTTATGTCTGAGCTTCTGAATACGACGCCTCCCAATGACTTAATGGCAAATGCCATAGAGATCGATTGCTATCAAGGCTATCAGATCGGTACAACAACCCTCGCTTCAGCTACCGGCTATCTAGGAATATGTGGAACTACAAATACCTTAAATTCAGCTGGAGTATGGTATAAAATAAAAGGGACTGGACATAATATGACCTTTAGCCTTTGTGGTGCTTCACATGATTCTCAAATAAGCATTTGGGAGGATATAGCAGGAACTTTAATCTGTGTTGATGGAGAAGATGATGATACAGCTTGCCCCGTTGCTGGAGATAATGATCCTATTGTTACCATCACCTCAGGATATGGTAAATTATATTACATATATGCATATGGCTACAATACATCAATTGGTGATTTTACGATAGATATCGAGTGTGACATTCCCAATCCACCTTGTACTGAAGTAAGCTACAATCTTAGTACTTCGGATATCCCAACAGGTCTGTATCATGCGATCGACAACATTAATTCCAATGCTGATTTGATGAATCCTGCAGCCTTTAAAGCGGGAAACTATATCGAACTTAATCCTATTTTTGAAGTTGATCTTGGAATTACTTTTGAAGCCATTATCGAAGATTGTCTATAAATGAAAATTTAAATTTTATATATACTAATGGAAAAAGAGGGACTAAAAGAGTCCCTCTTTTTTATGTAAATCTGTAAATCAAAATAGTCCTTTCAGTAGATTAATACTCTTATCAGAATGCATAGATCACACTCATATTTGACATAATTCATTTAGACATATATTCATAAAAAACAAAAATCAAGTTTGGTTTAAAATTTTTCTATGTGATCAGATATAGTACCAGCTGCATATATGTCATCAAATTCTTGAGCAATCTCCTCTCCTCTTTTGGCCACTTCATACCAATTCGAAATTCTAGTACCTTTCCGGTCAAAGTAAGTCTCAAAATCCTTTCGATCTGGAATCTTCTGATCTGGCAGGGACTCTATAAATGTAGTCGATGGGTAGATCATAATCATCTTATCGGTCACTGATTTAGAAGCCTTTCGCCACGGTACAAACTTATCAAACCAGCCTGGAATAATTCGTTCTGAAAAATGAGGATAAAGTATCAGACCATCAACTTGATACTCCAGTGCAATGTGATAATCAACTAAAGCTCCATCCCACAGCAAGCGATCAGGTGCTGAGATATCTATAACAGGATTCATCAACATAGGAATTGTTCCTGTTGCGCGTAGAGCAGATAAAATAGTTTCCTTCGTCAACTGTTTGAATGTTGTTTGTAAAGAATCAGTCAATTTAAGAACATCAGCACTGTCTTTCTGATTTGAAAAAACCACTCTTTGCAGGTCATGATTAAGCCAAGCTCTTGAGACCAGATTTTTAAGGGCTATTTTTCCAAATTGAAACTTATAAGAAGCCCCTTCTTTAATCTTAAAATTTGACTCAGACGTAATGATGTGTAAAAATCGATTTTTCGAGTTTAAAATGTCATCTCTTCCATGATCGGATAAACTATACTCTAAAATCTCACTCATCTTGGAAGAAACCTGCTCGGGAGTTGGCCACTCAGGATAGCTCTGTTCAACATAAGATTTCAGAAATCGATCTAGTGATTCTACAGGTGTGGAAGTGGCATAACACATCATCCGCCACGCTCCTGCGGAAGCTCCGACAAGATGTAAATCTCGTTTTCTATTGGCAAACCAATCTGTCATTAAATATTTGTCCAGTGCATATAGAACAATCCATTTAGGACCACCTGCTGCTGCAGGAATGACTTGAATCATTTCAGGTGACAAACCGTGTTTCTCGACATGTTTTATTGCAGCAGATCCAGCCTTTACATGAAAATTTCTAGGCATAATTTATCATATAAAGTTAAATAAAGAATTCCTTTGAAACCAGCAAATAATGTACATGATAAATACCAGCCAGTTACAGACGAAATTCAAATCCAAAAGATGGTATAAAAACTCCTTCTGCATTTTTAATTTCTCTTAACTTATATATTTGTTGTTCTAAAGAGGAATCAGGGTTTTGTATAACAGGCATATTTGATTCATTCCTGTCAAAGACGAGTACTTGTTGGCTATCAGCATTTGCCAAAATATTCTCTAAGTCAAAATATATAGACATTTCTTTGTTATGCCATTTCCATTGCCTTTGAAAACGAAGATCTATCAATGTTGTGCTTTTACCGAGTCTCTCATTAAGCATATTAAAATCCCGAATACCAATTCTATTGACGTCCCATACAGGAACAATAGAAGAAGATTCTATATCAAATGGCGTATATGGCAAAGCAGACTGAAACTTTGCATTAAGACTCATCGACCACTTCTTGTTCAATCGATAAGACAAAACGCCATTAACAATATGTCTGGCATCCCATGACGATACAATATAATCCAAACTAGAATCTTGAAATTCACTTTTACTTAGAGCATATGAAAACCAACCAGTAAATCTTTCTGATCCAGTGCGTCTAAAAAATAGCTCTATGCCATATGCTCTGCCTTTGCCCGTAAAATCAATAGGTACATTACCGATAACTCCGAAGTCTGCACCAAAATTAGCTAATGAAATATTTTCGCGAGTATTGAATGGATAGTCGTAATAATTTTTGTAAAATCCTTCAATCGTGATTTGATTTTTTTTATTTCTTTTGAGAAGCTCAATACCAGTCGCCACTTGTATGCTTTTAATAAACTCAGTCCTATCTAGATTTACATAATTCGATTCTTCTCTATAAGATAATAATATGTTTTCAGGTAATTGACTGTATTGACCAAAACTAAAATTAAAATCAGCAGTTGGTAATAAGGAAATTTTCCCATTTATTCTCGGATAAGGCAGACTAGACAACAAGCCTTGATTACGAACATTTGTAAGCTGAAATGTTTGATGTAATGTTATCTGTACTTTAGAAGGGATAATACTGTAAGTTGTTTGTAAAAATAAATGGCTTAAATTATAATTTACATTAGAATTATAGTCTATTAAATTCAATCCAGAAGAATTATAATACTGATTATTTACATCATAATCAGTAAGATTAAATTTCGTACCAATACCATATTTTATTTTTATTTTTTCAAGATCTTGATAAAGTTCTAGTTGACTAGTTATTTGGGCTTCATTTGAATCGAAATCAAGTATTTTAATATTTTGATTATTAATTAGGTTGTTTTTTTGTGCTGCATTATCAAATCTAGAATATGACAATTTTAAACTGAATCCACTCTTATCTTTAATACGTTTATAAGCAACACCAGCTGTTATACTACTTTGTTGATTAGTAGGTAAATTATCTCGCAAGTACTGCTGTACTTCACTGTCATTCACATCTTGATTGACTCTAAAATCATCTTTTAAACCAAGTAATAAAAATGTCAAATAACTATTATCCGTAAGTTTGTGTCTCATATTTAACAGAAAATCTGAATAACTAGGAAGAACGGCTAATCCTATTTGTTTTAAAAGCAATTCTCGATATGATTTCCTCAGACTAAAGGAAAAAGCTGTTTTTTTAAAAGAGCTCATTCCATTTATAAAAAGATTAGTTGGATCGTTTCCAAATACAATCTCTTTTTCTTTGTATGGGTCAGTAAGATAAATATTAAAAACCCCGCTCATAGCATCAGGACGATTCGCAGGGAATCCACTTGCAATAAAATCAACCTCCTGTATTAGTTGGGAGTTAAGCATCGATATTGTCCCACCCGTAGACCCTTGGGTCGATAAATGATTAATGTATGGTATTTCAATATCGTCAATAAAAAATGTATTTTCAGTAGGACTTCCACCTCTGACGATGAGATCATTTCGAAAGGAATTAATTGTAGTAAGGCCAGGCAAACTTTGCATTAACTTAGTAAAGTCTCCTCCTCCTCCTGCATTCATTTGTATGAGCGCTGATGATGTTGTTTTCAAAGAAACAGGTACACCAATTATGTCTTTAAAAGACGAGCCAACTACAGTTATTTCATCAATTAGTTCTGCTTCAGGTTTCAAATATATTTTCTGATTATGTCCTAATTCATCAATATTAATCGCAAATGATTGGTCTTGAAATCCAATGTATTCAACTATAACACTCGGTAGGCTATTTTGAGGAATAGTTACATCTAGCTCAAAATCACCGTTTAAATCAGTGGTCGTATAGCGAGAAGATACGGGATCATAAATAGTGGCATAGGACAATGGTGTGTTCGTTTGTTCGTCTAAGACTTTACTTTTAAATCGATATGACCCTTGTATATCTGTCTCTTTATTCATTGATAAAAAGATAATTCTTTCCTTTTCTTCTCCACTAACATGTATTGTCTTAGAGCTATATCCTTCTAAAACAACGGTAAACTTATCTATTCGAAATTCATCCTCAGGAATAACAAAATAAAACCATCCATTTAAGTCGGTTTCAGCTAAGGTCGTTTGATCGAAAACTTGAATTTCCACATATTCAAGAGGAGTAAAACTTTCCTTGTCGAGAATACGTCCACTGACAATGATTTGAGCAGATAAATCGCAAATTATGACCGATAAAAAAACAAATAGAATAAGTCTCATTAGTACAATAAAGTCAAATTCATATTGGTTCCAGCTGATGAATGAACAAACACAGCATCATTATATTTGGGTGGACCTAATTTTCTAGGTTTTGCATTATTAGAAACTGCATAAGCTTCTTTCGGTATACCAAAAATATTTTTATCTAGTTTAAAATTTGAGTTTTCATCATGTAGAATACTAATAGCATAATTACCAGTTGGTATATTTTCAAGAGTAAATATCTTTGAGTCTCCGCTGATTGGAAAAGTGTGACTCTGAAAAGCCTTTTCATTATTAGATGGAAAGCCACTTTCTGATGTAAAAACATTTATCAGAAGTAATCCTTTTTTATTTTCAAAGTTCTCAATTGTTATTTTAATTGATGACTTATTCATATCTACTTGAGAGTTAACACTGGTAAGTGTAAGAGTGAAATAAAAAACAAAAATCAATAAAAGTTTCATTCAGTTCGCATTTAGCTTATGAAATAATTATGAAATCCAGGGACAATAACATGTGGTGTATAACAAGATGCACGTTCGGTTAATGTTTTTGCATCTAATACAAGTAATTTAGAACCCATTTCTCTATTTTTAATATTAACCAGAACACTTAAAATAACACCATCATCATCATCTGTTCCATTGATATGAGGTATAAATATAGGTTCTCCTGGATAATAATCCGGCTCTTTCCAAATAATTGATTCACCAGATTTGACATTATGCTTTACGATTTGGTCGTAAAATTGATGATTCCCATCTTTGGAAATACCCAATCCATAACAATGAGTATAATCTTTTTTTAAATACCGATTATCAATGGTCACCATTTCTATAGGTATATCTGATATTCTTGAATTTTGAATCTTTTTCAAATTAAAATCAAAAACAAAACGTTCTATTTTTCCTGCTTCAAATTCTTCCTGAATATTTGACAAATTTTCTAAATAAAATGAACCAATAATATTTGCATTTGGATATTTAGGAATATCAAAAATTAAACGATCATCTTCTTCATATGTATTAATAAAATGGAATGAAAAAAAGGGGTCAACTTTTGATTTATGGATTATTTTTCCAGAAGATTTTTCAATTATCCAAATTTTAGATTTCTTTTTACTGTTCCATTTAAAGTTTTCTATAAATGGTCTATTTTTTATTATAAAATCAATTGTAGTACACTCAAATGGAGAATGAAGTAACACAAAATAATTTTCTGACATGCCGATGCTATGGATATAAGATGGCTTTGTGATTGGTATCTTACAGATTGTTTCTGACTGTTGGGTTTCAACATTATACTTAATTATATTATAAGAATTAAATGGTCCCATCTTCAATACCATGTTATATAATCCACTATCTTCTATATGAGGATGAGCAGTCGTAACAGTGGGTATATATTTAAAATTAGAAAAACAATGAACACCTAATGTAGCTAAAGAATCTTTATCCAATTCTAGCTGTAAGACCGTTTCGCCCAGTGCAAGAAATCGATCATTTACTTGTGTAAAGTTCACTTTCGGATTTGTCGTGACAAACCAAGATTTTACCTTTTTAAAAATAGAACTACATGGATCTGTAGCGAATTCAGGATAAGTTATTGTATCATCTATTAAAATAGAATCTCTGGTGTTTGTTTCTATGTATTTAGAAGAATATTCTACTTGTCCATTCTGAATATTGAAGCGATGAATCATTGCAAGTCCATCAAACCAGTGTTTATATGATATATTACTTGTAGAAAGTAAACCCGGACCATTTCGATATAATGATCCGTTCACCCATTCTGGAATTACACCAGTTACGTCAAGCTGAGTTGGGATTTGTTCTTCTGTCTTTCCCATAAATGCGATGTCAAATGCATTATTCATGAGCGATTGTTTCATCAATTTCATTGTTTATTGAAACTCCTTCAAGTTCAGCTTTAATTAATTCACTTGCAATTTTGCCACTTGCAATTACTGCTGGAACTCCAGCACCCGGATGAGTCCCTGCCCCTACAAAATAGAGTCCTTTAAAAAATCTTGATTTATTATGTGGTCTAAACCAAGCTGTCTGTGTCATAGAAGGCTTAATACCAAAGGAAGCACCTAAGTGACTGTTGAGATCATCTCGAAAATGGATTGGATCAATCATGTGCTCAGCAATAATATGAGATCGTAAATCAGGTAAATAGTTTTCTTCGAGGAAAGCATATATCTTTTGTTTATAACTTTCTCTAATATTTTGCCAATCAAGCGGATTTGACAAATTAGGCACAAGCGATAAAACATAAAACGATTCACATCCTTCTGGAGCTATGCTTTCATCAGTTATTGTAGGCATATGAAGATATAAGGAAAAGTCATCCGTTAATTTCTTTTTATTAAAAATATCCTTGAGCAAATGTCTATATCTATCATTTAAAATAATATTATGATGATGTAATTTACTGTCTAAATATCTTCTATCTGTACCAAAATAAATAACGACTAGTGAATTACTGTACTGTAAGTTTTTTAACCAAGGTTTAACGCCAAAAGGTCTATCTCGATCTTTTATTAAATTGAGATATGTAAAGGTACTATCTGCATTACTTATTACAATATCAGCTTTTAATTTCATTCCAGTTTTGAGTCGAACCGACCGAACTGTTTTATTATGAAATTGAATTTCATCAACTTCCTGTGACAACATAACTTCACCACCACAATCTCTAAATAATTGGAGAAGCGCTTCTGCCATGGCTCCTGTTCCACCTTTACAATAATGAACCCCCCATTTCTTTTCAAACTGGATTATTAAGCCAAAAATAGAAGGTGTATCAAATGGATTACCTCCAACGAGTAAAGGGTGAAATGAACATATCTTCCGGATAAAATCATCCTTGACAAATGAAGATGCATATGAGTACATTGATTTTAATGTATTGGTCTTTAGCATTGATGGAATAATTGCCATCATATCCGAAAAATTCAAAAATGGTTTTTCTGTGTATGGATGGAATTTATTAAAAACTTCTACAGTACTATCAACAAATTTACGATATCCCTTTACGTCGCGTGGACTAAATCTAGCAACCTCTTGCTCTGCTTTTTCGATTTCCCTGTAATAATTAAAAGCTTCTCCCTTCTGATTAAAGATCCGATAAAAAGGACTTACAGGAACTAGAGTCATATAGTCTTCCATTTTCTTATCTGCCAAAGAAAACAATTCTTCAATCATGTAAGGTGCAGTAATAACTGTAGGTCCTCCATCAAATTTAAATTCATCAACTTCATATTGATATCCTCTACCTCCGGGTTTATTTCTTTTGTCAACTAATGTCACGTCATGTCCTTCAATTGCCATACGCACAGCCGACGACAAGCCCCCAAAGCCAGCACCGATCACAATTATTTTTTTTCTCATCTCATCTTATTTAACCATCATTTTCGATAACAGAAATAATTTTCTCTTCTTACTAACATACGCCCGTTGGTTCATGTTATCAAAATTATTGCGTTCAACCATTTTGAGTATTTCCTGATACAAGGTTGCAGCTGCATTTATAGACCATTTACCTTTTGATTCTAAATACGAAAGCCCCTTCCACGATTCCTGAAAATATTGTCTTGCTCGTGAGATTTGAAATGCAATCATATTTTTCCATGCATCATCAATCACTCTATCCCTAAAGTGCTTTTCAGTGATAGAAAAGCGATCAAGATCTTCTTGGGGTATATATATTCTACCCATTTCATAATCTTCGCCTACGTCTCTTATGATGTTTGTTAATTGTAAGGCAACACCCATCTTAATAGCATAGGGAATTGCTTCTTTGTCAGAAAACCCGACAATATGCATACTCATCAAACCTACAGTACTAGCAACATGGTAACAATATTCCACCAACTCTTCGAAAGTTTGGTATCTATTTTTATGGGTATCCATTAGCACACCGCTAATTAATTGGTCCATATATTCAGAGGGTATCTCGTATTTAGCTCGTGTGTATAACCATGCTAGCTGGACAGGTTCTGCTATATTTGGAAGCTGACTAGCTACATTATTTCTCCAGCTTTGGATCAGGTCATCACGATTCACCATCTCTTTATCAATAATGTCATCTGTGATTCTACAAAAACTATACAGAGCGGAGATGGCTTCGCGCCGATCTTGATCCAACAATGAAGCAGCCATGCTGAAAGTTTTGCTGTGATACTTGATAATATTATGACAATAATCAAAAGATAGCTTTAAATAGTCTTCTTCAATATTAATAAAATCTGTATGTATCGTAACATAAACTGCATCAGCAAGTTTTGAAACGTGAGAGAAGGGATCTATTGGTTTAGTTTTAATATTCAAGGAATGGTCTATGCTATTATTCATACTAATCGAAGTAAACTCAAAATAATTATCCTGTTAGGCTAGACCCTCGATTGCCGTTAAGGAAAGACTGCTATAGGCAGTTTTCAGTTCTTTATATGCCTAATGTATGTAATAGTTGCCTAGAATTTAATTTTTACTGAAAAAATTTTGCCTTGTGGATTTAAATCAAATTTGTCTTTACAAGCTGTAGAAATTTCTTTTCGAGTGAAAATGATTCTAAATGAGCTGTTTCTTCTTCTTTCGCGTGATGAATAGTCCGTCATATTCTTGCAATATTTTTTATCATTCCTTTCAGCTAGACCATTCTGTAAGTGACTCGGACTACTTACAGTCTACGACTAATGACAAATATATAAATCTAAAAGAAATTAATTTACTCCAGAAAATAATCAACTGTAGAAACGACCCTAATGATTTTATCTGAAACAAATACATGATCTTCCTGTGTTCGATTACCTGGCAAAATTTGAAATACGCCTTGATTTGCACGACGAATACCTCCTACGGTAGAGCCAGAATTTTTAGCGAATTGTTCAGCTGCTTTTTGAGCTTCCTTTGTGGCCTCGGCTAGCATATCAGTTTTTAATTCTTTAAACTTTGTGAAGTAGTACTTAGGTCCTGATGCCCACTTATCTGCATTCAACAAAATTCCTTTACTGATCAGATCGGTGACTGACTTCGAAGCGGCTTTTACTTTTTGAATATCGTTTGTGGTGACGCTAATCTTTATGTCAGCAGTATATCTTGAGCCTGCACCTTGATAATTATTTGCATAGATATTGATGCCTTCCAAATTGATTTCATCTTCTGAGAATCCATTTGATTTTAAAAACCCTCTGACCTGTTTTTCCACTCTAGTCAAGCCAGTTTGGACATCCTCGGTCGTATTTGCACCATATTGACTATTGATGCTCCACCAAGCTTTGTCCGCGACTACTTCTCGCTCTGACAATCCTTTTACAGTGACATACTTGTTGTTATTGGCTCTTGCCTCTACCCATTTTAACCCAATAATAAATGATCCAATAATAAAGCCTAAAGAAAGAATGATGGAAGGAATAATGTATTCTTTATGTTGCATTTTTATTTATGATCTTCCTACAATAATTTACGTAAGCCCAATGTAACACATTTACTCATCATGATAAAACAGTAGACACTCTATCTTGAATTCTATCCAAAATGTCTTTATCAAAATTCTTTGTAAATGAACTACCTGTCAGTCTTTCATAGAGATCAATATATCGATCACTCACTAACCAAACAAAGTCGTCTGGCATATCTGGCATCACCTGACCGTCCTTGCCTTGGAAGTCATGGTCCATTAACCATTCTCTCACAAATTCTTTGGAGAGTTGCTTTTGCTTTTCACCAGAGGCTTGTCTGTCTTCGTAGTTATCTAAAATATAATATCGAGAGCTGTCAGGTGTATGTATCTCATCAATGAGATAAACTTCGCCATTATAGATTCCAAATTCATATTTAGTGTCAACTAAAATCAGGCCTTGTTCTCTTGCCATATCAGTGCCTCGTTGAAATAAGGCTAGCGAATATGTCTCTAAAGTTTTATAAATATCTTCAGAAACAATCTGTCGACTAAGTATGTCTTCTCTAGAAATATCTTCATCATGTCCTTCCTCTGCTTTTGTGGCAGGCGTGATGATGGCTTGTGGAAATCGATCTGCTTCTTTCATCCCTTCAGGCAAAAAGACACCGCATAGTACTCTTTTACCAGCTTTGTATTCTCTCCACGCATGGCCCGCCATATATCCACGTACGACCATTTCTAATTTTATAGGCTCACATTTCAAACCAATGCTGACATTTGGATCTGGTGTTGATTCTAGCCAATTCGGACAGATATCTTGAGTTGCTTTTAAAAAATGGGCAGCAATACCATTTAAGACCTGTCCTTTAAAAGGGATTGGCCTTGGTAAAATGTGGTCAAATGCTGAAATCCGATCTGTGACTATCACTGCTATTTTTTCACCAAAATCATACACGTCACGTACTTTGCCATGGTAGACTGACTGCTGATTCGAAAATGTAAATGAGGTAGATGGAAGAGAGATCTTCTGTATATTCTCCGAAGGATTATTCACTGTGTCAGCTTAGATATTTTTCACAAGATTTCGATCAAAGAGAATATCCTTTAATTCTTTGAGCGCTTTATATTCTTCAGGCATGGTATGTTTCACTGCTTCTTTGACTGCGAAGAACGTTCCCTTTTCTATTCCTGGTACGACTTCTTTTATTGTTTCTTTAGCTAGCTTGATATCATGCTTGATCATACCGCGTATAGATGGGATGTCATGCCAATCCCCTGGCACTGCTACCGTGTGGTGGATACCTCCCTCTTCATCTGTGAATGGGTCTAATTCAATGTAATCTTCGCACTGCTTTAGATTTTTCAACTCTGCTTTGGGAATTTTCCAAATATCAGGATCAGTCTGCATTTCAGAATTAACCAAGAATACTTCTAATCCTTTTTCATGAAAACGATACACGACGACTCTGACAAAATCTAAAACACTCATACGATAAAGATATTATATTTAGTTGTAAAAAATATTCATTGAACCCAAATGAATAAATTCGCTTGCTTAAAAGTCAATTTATTATTATCCTGTCTTCGTTTCACAATCTATCTAAAATCTATGACTTCACATCTTATATAGGTCCACTTTCTTAGCCTTCTTCTTCCATAATTTGTTCAGCTAAGAGCTCCCATTTTTCATTTAGTTCAGTTAGCTTAATCTTAAACGAACCATGCTTTTCAAGAATTTCATCCTTCTTATCACTTATATAAAAATCTGTAACGCCCATTTGTTCTTCTAAAACTTTTATTTTTTCTTCTAATTTTTCAATATCTCTTTCTACATATTTCAATTTCTTTTTTAAGTCATTGATTTTCTGATTATTACGTGGCTTCACTTCTTCTATCACTTGACTCGCAGGAACCTTAGTTTTTAATTCAACTTCTCTGAAATTATCGGCATTCCTTTTGGATAAAAAGTAATCAATATCTCCTAAATGGGTGTACAACTCTCCATCACGCATCTCTAAAGTTTTTTCCGTCAAGCTTCTGAGAAAAAATCGATCGTGCGACACAACCAATAATGTGCCTTTATATGATTGTAAAGCCTGCTGTAATACCGTTTTAGATGTCATGTCCAAATGATTGGTCGGCTCATCAAGAATCACAAAATTGTAAGGCTTCAATAATAGTTTGGCAAGACTCAGCCTCGTTTTTTCACCACCAGATAAGACTTTCACTTTTTTATCAACATCTTCTCCAGAGAATAAGAAGCTGCCTAAAATACTTCTCAATTTTGATCTTAATTCTGCAGGACAGCCATCAGCTAGTGTTTCTTCCACGGTCATTTCACCGTCAAGCATGGTGGTCTGATCTTGATAAAAGATCCCTTGTTCTACGTTAGCACCTCGATTAATCACTCCATTTGTTAGATCTAATTTATCGGTGATCAATTTCACAAGTGTTGACTTTCCTTGACCATTTTGGCCAACGAGTGCAACCTTTTCTCCTCTCAGAAGTTCTAAATTGATTTGATCAAACACTTCTTTATTTCCGTATGATTTTCCAAGATTTTCAGTTTTAACAACGACTTCTGCTGACCTTGGCGGCTCTAAAAATCTGATCTTCATTTCTGCTGTCGAGTCTTCAGTATATTCTACACGCTCCATCTTAGCGAGTTGTTTCTCCATAGACTGTGCCATTGAAGTTTTAGTCGCTTTAGCTTTAAATCGGTCAATAGTCCGTTGTTTTTGGACGATAACTTTTTGCTGATTTAAAAATGAGGATTTTAATTGTACCAATCTTTCTTCTCTTTCAGCTTGCGCTTTACTGTATGAATGATTGTAAACATGTAGCTTTGAGCTCAATAGTTCAATCGTCTTTTTCGTCGTATTATCCAGAAAGTCTCTATCGTGAGATATAATGATAAATGATCCGGGATAATCCTTCAAATATGACTCAAACCACAAGATTGATTCAATATCCAAATAATTCGTCGGCTCATCAAGCAATAATAAATCTGGAGTTTCTAAGAGAATACTTGCCAACTCCACTCTCATCTGCCAACCACCAGAAAAAGTATTGATGTTTTGATCAAGCTCATGCTGCTTAAAGCCAAGACCTTTTAGGAGTTGCTCTGCTTTTGCTTTTATTTCATTAGGACTGGCATACATGATTTGATCATTCAGCTCAGTCATCTTGGTTACCAAATCCATGTAGGCATCACTTTCATAATCAGTACGCTCATTAAGCTCTTTTTGTACCGCTTGTATCTCATCTTCTATGGAGAATAGATGAGCTTGTGAAGAAACGACTATATCGATGATTGGATTATCTTCTTTGGATAATCGTTCTTGCTTTAGATGCGCTATATTATATCCTTTAGGTATTTCAATAGATCCTTGGCGCAACTCATAATCTTTCATGATCAGTTTAAACAAAGTAGACTTCCCTACTCCATTACGACCGATTAAGCCAATCTTGTCTTTTCCTTTGATTGCAAAATTCAGATTATCAAAAATGATTCTGTCTCCAAAACCAAAGGTCAAATTCTTAAGGTGAATCATTAATTTAAATTAAAGCTATCCGGCATTTGTGAGATGACACTGTATGTATCTCCTTTGTTAATCAATGTTTCGCTCCATAGTTCATCATGCTTTGACTGAAATACGTAATTTGGATTAGAGTCTTCTATGACCCAAGATCCAATTTCTATTTCATCTTCTAGCTGACCTGCAGACCAACCTGAGTATCCGATATAAAATTTGATATCTTCAGGTTTAATAAGGTCTGAACTGATAAGAGATTTTAGCTTTTCGAAGCTCCCACCCCAAAAGATTCCGTCACCGATTTGAATACTTTCATCGAGAATCTTTCCTGCAGTATGTATATAATGAATCGTATCTGTCGCTACTGGACCTCCATAATTGACGTTTGCTTCGAAATCGGGAAAATCACCAATGAGCTCATTCACCTTCATTTTGATTGGCTTGTTCAGAATAAAACCAACAGTCCCTTCATCCGGTGTATAATCACATAATATGACTACAGACCGTCTAAAATTAGAATCGATCATAAATGGCTCTGAGACTAAGATGACGCCCCGATCTAGCTTTATTCCTTTGGGATTCATTCGTCAAAAATACAGTTAATTTTTGTGTCAATAAACATCAAAGTCAGAATATGTTTGAAGGCATATAAAGATCATTTGGAAATTGTGGGATTTTAAACACAAAAGACACATAAGAGGAACATGCTTAAATACACATATGAAGAGTTTTTTTAAAAACCATAAAAGGCATAAAATATTATTTTTATGTAGAATCTTAGGAATCGAAGGTTTAGTTGAGTAAAAGGTCTCCTGGTCAAGGAAATCGCGCTATGGAAAACACTAGCTAAACGGCATAGTATTTTTACCCTCTCCGTTGATAAGCATCCACCCCCAATATCAAAACAAAGCCAATCAACATCACAGCAGCAGTCGACACTGTGTTCGCATTGGCAAAGTATTCAGCGGGTAGAACATTTGATTCTTGTAAAATTTTGACGTGTTCTAAATCAGATATTTGAAAAGTTGCTAAGTCAGGAGTCATAGTCTTTTCAGTCGTTTTATCAAACACTACTATTGGATTTCGCCATGGCCAAATCTTGGGTAATGAGCCTATCATGATACCAGTTAAAGCCGCTAAAGTCGCATTCTTATAATGCTTAAAGGTATATGATAACACTCTCGAAAAAGTCATTAGTCCAAACAAACATCCTGCAGCAAAAACTGCGACAATCATAAACCTGTGACTATTGGGATCTGACAATAAGCCCTTTACATTTGGAATAATAATACTATACATCCCCATCAAGAGAAGCATAAAACTTCCAGAAATTCCTGGCAGGATGAGTGCTGATATCGCTATCGCTCCAGAAATAAAAATAAATAATAATGACTCGCTACCACCAGCAGGCGTTAAAGTAGTCACTGCAAATGAACCAATAATTCCTAAGATAAACAAGACAACATATAGAGGCTTACATCCTTCGATTTGTCTAGCCATATAAATTCCAGATGCGAGGACCAGTCCAAAAAAAAATCCCCACAATGGCTCTGGATAATTTTCTAATAAATGGCTGATTACAAATACACCAAGAATGACTCCGCATCCCATTCCTAACAAAAGAAAGAGTAAGAATCGTCCATTGATATGTCTCCACAATCCTGACCAATCACCAGATTTTAGGAGTTTGAATACATCTAGATTAACACTTTTAATCGTGTCTAATAATGTCTCATAAATACCAGTAATGAAGGCGATCGTCCCACCAGAAACTCCAGGGATGACTTCTGCAACTCCCATCGCCATACCACGTAATGCAAGGCCAATTCCAGATTTTTTATTGCTGTCGTTCATACTTAATTGACGTGATCTCTTCCTTTGATGGCTCCCTCTCTAGCTTGTTTTCTAAGCTCTTCCAATTCGGCTAATTCTTCATCAGACATCTTATATTCGTTGGCTATCTTTTCCATATCGGGCTGACCTGCTAAGACCCAAGCAGACAACCATAAATCACCTACTGCTTTAATCGCTTTTCGCATTTGGCTTTCTACCATCCCATCCATGGCGTCATGAAAGGCCTTTGAAAATTCGCGACACTGCATTCTCTTTGTTTTTTCATTTCTCTCTTCAAAACAGAATTGTAAATCTGAAGGGAAAGTCTCTTTTAAATATTTTTCGATCGACAGCACAGCTTCTAAATGACTATGAGTATGTTCTATCACTTCCCACACATATGACTCCATATCTTTGATATAGTCTGCTTGTCCAACAAAATAATCATACTCTTCATTAGCAAATAATTCAGGTAATCTGCTTTCCCAAAATGCATGAATGCCTACTTGATTAGTCATTTGACCATTATAATTTTCTGAAGTATGCAGTGGGACATGACTATCAGCCATATAATGTCCAATGTCAGCAGAGTATCTTAATATTTTTCGTAAATCATGTTCTTCAAATGCTCGCGTTAGCCTGTTGTGAACATCCATTAAATTATATGGCGCAATTCCAAATGAAGAAAATCTGTCTTTTATTCTAAGTGATTGATAAGGACCATCATAAGCGATATAGTTAGCTATACTATCGATAGGAAACGACCATGATTTATCATATAGTTGCCACCCATAATTTCGTCTGAATATTAGATCAAGGCTATCAACATTCACAAGTTCAGGACTATTTATGACTAATTTTTTTGGTAGTAATTTATGATTTACTGAGCGAATCAATAATGAATCGTTTCCATTTACAACATAAAAGTCTGCGAATTTTAATATTGCTGCTGACCATTGTCTTGGCATATCTTCAAATGGCGTTTCGCCCCAGTGATCAGCATCGATATAATGTCTGATACCTTCCTTAGATGAAGCAAATCGTCTCATGTCTGGCCCAATGGATTGACTCGTAATGTGCTCAATGTTCTTTTTATATACTGGCATCATCTCAGCAGGTAAAGTGAATACTGCTAGTCTATTAATCTCCTTGTGTGCAAAGAATCCCCACGGCGTTGAAGCGCTCATCAAAATGGCGCCCGTTAGGATGATACTCAGAATGCCAATTGTGTATGATTTATTCATCTGTCGCAAAATATGAATATCCTCGCAATAATTTACCTATAATCCGTTGTTGTACCAACATAAAATCTCCACTATTGGTGTCCACGAAATATCGATTGATACGAGGCGTATTTTCTAATGTAACCAAAGACTCCTCAATATAATTCTCAATGGGATATAATTTAATACTTCTTTCACTTCCTCCTTTTAATCTTACTGAAATCTCACAAAAGGCTAACATTGCTCTGATTGAGTCTTGGTTTGAGTTGTGATTTTCATAAGCTTCAGCAATAACGTGATCAAAGCTGTGAACATATTGATCAATTTTTGCAGTTGGGTTTACTTCTTGGCCAGCTATATTCCTGACCCCATTCTCTGTTAGTTCAAAAGACTCAGTCTGCTGTCTCGGGTAATTAACTTTTACAGATGCAATCTTTTCACTATCTATTTTAAAAATAGATCGATCCCTCCATTCATCATATCTCATTAGAAATCTGCCTCTGACGCTTCCCTCTAAAGTTGGAAGATGGACGACATAAGGCTGGTCATGTTCTTTTAACTTCAAATACGTTCCTCGTTCGTCAGCAATGCTTCCTCCGATAATATAATGTTGACGTTTTTTACCTGATCGATCATACACAAGAACCTCTACGCCAATCTCTTTCATTTCAGCATTAATATTTTTCAATGCTGCTCGTTCAGGAATATATTTTATCTCAAGATGTTGAATAACCTCTAACAGATTATCCATTGCATTTTCTCTCGCAAGATGGCCTCTTTGTAAGGTCCACACATCATTCTCTTTTGTAAAAGTCATGTCCTCATATTTGCCTGCTAAGATTTCAATCTTAGAGAGCTCACCAATATTTGGCACATTAAAACTGTATGGATTATCTATTGAATCTGAAGAATTCCTAGTCAGTAAAAATACAGATATCAAGCCAATGATAATAGCAATTAGAAGTAGTATTTGTTTCATTATCGAGTATACTTTCGTTTACGCAAATAATTAAATCCAAAGCCAAATAATAATAAACAGAGAATTGGTAAGCCAATATTTATCAAACGCCATTTCATTTTTTCTTGTCTAGCTTTCACTGTGTCCAAAAGCCTCAATCTCACTTCTTTTGATCTTGCAGCTAAAATATTAGAATCGTCTAGCAAATATTCAATTGCATTTAGCATGAATGGCTCATTTCCATTATATACTTTTCTTTCCCACTTATTATAACCTAGCGGAAATATCTGCTTTTCTTTTATATTTAAAACATTATTAATGATATCTCCATCGGAAATCACAAGTTGTTTTGTCGGAGGACTTATGTCTTTAAAAGGAGCGCCTATTTGCTGTAAGACTTCTTCTAAATCATGGCCAACTCTGTTTTTAAAAGCAGACTCAAATTCTCCCTCTAATAAGATTGCTACATTTTGTGGCTCCTTATTAAATAATTCAGCTTTAAAGTCTTCTTGTAATATTTGGAAATTTAATCTAACAGGTGTCAATTGATATCTGGTATATTCAGAACTCTTTAAGAGAATTGTTTTTTGAATATTTGAATTCGTTAGAATTGTATCAATTGTCGAAGGAAAAAATAAATTGACTCGATCTAAATTTTTCGCAATCGGGTGATTTGTTTGTGGAAATGATAAGACATGATACGGCCATTTTATCATATTAATTTGAGGTTCACCTCCAGCCATGCCGACGATTTGCGGAATTGTGCTGGACTGTAAGTCTAAGACCAAATTAGGCTGTATTCTAAATCCATATTTAAACCACGCATCTTCAAATCCAGACTCGATCGTCGACGGAATATATAATTCATTTCTACCAATACTATCTACATTGACATCGAGTCGATCGATTAACCATATCACCTTTCCACCACTCATAATATACTGATCTAATACAAACTGTTCTTTCTGATTAAATGCCTGTTGAGGTTTGGCAATAATGACAATATCAATATTTGGATTTATTTGATACGTACTATCTAAATTTATTCGCCCAGTGTTATAATGTTCTCTCAGTAAAGATTCGAATCTTGCAGTTTGTTCTTTTGCCAATTCGCCATTTCCTTCTGTCAAGACGATATTGGCTTTATCTAAAAGAGTTAATTTTTGAATGGCATTAGAAAATTTATATTCTAACAAACTCACTGCATTATTAAGAACCACCTCTTCAGGCACGCCCATGACTTGCTCTTCTAGTAAATTAACAACCACTTGCTTTGACCCTAGACTAAATATAGCATAGGGATAAATCTGTTTATTTGTCAAGGCATCCCCTTCTCCGTATCGTAACGTTGTCGGAAACATTCCATCTTTACGCAACTCTTCACGTATCGAATTTATTTGTTCTACAGTGCCCTCCGATGGATTTTGGAATTGATAAATTAACTGTGGAAAATATGATTTATATCTGGCTAATAAATCATTAGTACTTTGCTGTAAGCGCGTAAATCCTGCTGGAAATTCTCCATCTAATAACACCTTTACATAAATGGGTTCCTTGACTTTCTTCAGCAATTCTTTTGTTGGTGTCGTTAATGAGAATCGAGAATCCTCGGTTAAATCAATATGCGCATAAAATTGATGTGCAATTACATTTATTAAAATGAATACAATTGATATTAATAATATTTTTATAATACCCTTCCCCACTATATTCTTTTTGATTTAATGATAAAATGAGTCAGTATTAAAAAAAATACACTCACAGAAATAAAATAAATAACATCTCTACTATCAATCACTCCTTTACTCATAGAACTGTAATGAAAATTAATACCAATACGCTCAACGATATCATCTACAGATCCATAAAAAATAGATAAGCCACTTACAAATTCAAAAAACCAAGTAAAGAAAAAACATAAAAATGTCCCAATGACAAAAGCAGTAATCTGGTTTTTTGTCAGCGAGCTCGAAAATATTCCTATTGCAACAAAAACAGCAGACAAAGAAAATAATCCAATGTAAGACCCAATGATCGCTCCAGAGTCCAAATTCCCTTTTGGCGCTCCTAATTGATAAATGCTATAATAATAAATTAATGTCGGTAATAGAGCAATGCCAACTATACTACAATATGCCGCATATTTTGACATCACAAGTTTTAGTTCAGATACTGGCTTTGTATATAGTAATTCCATTGTCCCAGAATTATATTCTTCTGCGAAACTTCTCATCGTCAAGGCTGGAATTAAAAACATGAATACCAAAGGAGCGATTGCAAATAGTGGATCTAATTGTGCATAATTATTATCCAGCACACTTGTATCAGGAAATACCCAAAGAATCAATCCTAATAATATTAGAAAGGTACCAATGACAACGTAAGCGATCCTCGAACTAAAAAAAGAACTCAGCTCTTTAAAATACATTGCTTTCATTTCTCCGCTTTTGTCAAACTATGAAATACATCTTCCATTGTAGATTTTTGCTCTGATAATTCAGTTAGTCTATTTTCGGTTTGGACTGCAAGATCAAATAAAGCAGTCTTCAATTCGCTTGGCTCAAAAGTCTGAATTGTAAAAGCAGAATCAATTTGATTTACGACAATATCTTGTGATTTTAATATTGAAGAAATATCAATTTTATTTTCGAAAACAGCTTCTATGATTGATTGTCCGCTTTGTTTTTGATTAAACTCATCAATTGTCCCATCCATCACTAATTGACCATTATTTAATACGAGAAGGCGATCACACATATGCTCGACCTCTTGGAGAATATGAGAAGAAAATAAGACAGTCTTCGTTTCTCCCAAATATTTAATCAAGCTTCGAATCTCTACTAATTGATTTGGATCTAATCCTGATATTGGCTCATCCAAAATCAAAATCGGAGGATCGTGCAAAATGGCTTGTGCCAATCCGACTCTCTGCTTGTAGCCCTTAGATAATTGATTGATTAACTTATTCTGCTCCTTTTGTAGTCCAGTTAAGTCAATCACTTCATCAATTCTAGCTTGACTCGAAGAGAGCTTATGAATTTGGCTATTAAACTGCAAGAATTCTCTGACATACATATCGGTGTACATTGGATTTTGCTCAGCTAAATAACCAATCTGTCTACGTGTTTCTATTGGCGAATGTCTGACATCATCACCATTCATTAAAATACTTCCTTCATCTTGCTGAATATACCCACAGATCATTTTCATTGTCGTGGATTTCCCTGCACCATTTGGGCCAAGTAAGCCTACGATCTCTCCAGGCTTAGCTTCAAAAGATATTCCATCAACAGCTGCCTGTTCACCATAAAACTTTGATACGGATTGTAATTGTATTCCCAACGATAAGTGAATTTGATGTATAACGTCTTGACGACTATGATTCGTCTGACAATGATTGAATTATATCTGGTAAAGATAAGGCATCATTTACAGAATATTCCCCAATAAAGGTTCTTCGTAATCCAGCTAAGTATGCACCTACCTGAAGTACTTGGCCCAGATCATGCGCCAATGATCGAATATAGGTGCCTTTACTGCAGTGAATGTTCACGTCAATAAAAGGATTCTCATAGTTCATAATATCATACTCACTGACTGTCACTTCTCGAGTTTTTATCTCTACTGTCTCTCCTTTTCTAGCATATTTATACAAGGCCTTCCCTTTTACTTTGATCGCTGAGAAAATTGGCGGCGTTTGTGTAATCAAGCCTTTAAATTGTTGAATCTGTTCTTCAATGTCAGCCCTCGAAACACCTGATGCATCAGTTTGATTCAGTTCTTCTCCTTCAGCATCGTAGGTATTCGTCGTAGCGCCCAGCTTTATTCTCCCTTCATATCCTTTTTCCATGTCTTGAAATCCGAGGATCTGCTTTGTTGCCTTTCCGACACAGATGATCAATAGACCAGTAGCCAATGGATCAAGCGTACCTGCATGTCCTACTTTAAGTTTTCTGGCTCCTATTTTCTTCCCTATTCCATTCCTTAATTTGGCAACCACATCAAAGGAAGTCCAGTCTTTAGGTTTATCTACAAGTAATGCAACACCAGATAAAAAATCTAGTGAGCTGTTAAAATTTCCATTGGTAATGACTGGGCAAGTCGGTGTCATGAATTCATGATTAAAGTAGAAAAAATGGCTATCAATCCAACGATCACACAATACACACTAAAATAAGTCAACTGACTTTTCTTGACTAAGTTAATCATCCAAGTGCAAGCTACATATCCTGTCATTAAAGCGGCTACAAATCCAACAATAAGTGGCAGTGCATTCAATTTTTGACTAGAAAAATCACCGTCTAGCGCGTCCTTTGCCATTTTTCCTAAAATAAGTGGGACAACCATCAAAAATGAAAATCGGGCAGCCTTAGATCTATCCACTCCAAGTAACACGGACGTGGCAATGGTAGACCCAGATCGAGATAAACCTGGCAAAGTCGCTACAGCTTGTGCAATACCAATTATGACTGCGTGTTTAAACCCAACAGATTTGGTCGTATCTTTTGCTCGATCCGCTAGATACAAGAGTGCTGCTGTAATCAATAGCATGATCCCGACTAATAATAAGTTTTGAGTGAAAAATTGCTCGACAATATCCTCGAAAAAAAGGCCAATAATGGCGGCTGGGATCATAGATATGATAATAGCGACTGCAAATTTTTTATCATCATTCCAAGTGGATGAAAATACCCCTTTCAAAATATTCAGAATGTCTTTCCTAAAGACCAGTAAAGTACTGATAGCTGTCGCAGCATGGAGAATAATCGTCATCGTCAAGTTCTCCTCTCCTGTAGCATCATTTCCAAAAAGAAAATTAACAATCTCTATGTGTCCGCTACTACTAACGGGAAGAAACTCTGTCAATCCTTGGACAATCCCTAATACGATGGCCTCGACAATCTCAGACATCTATTCTGCTCCAACAAAAATTGAATACAAGACGATTGCTAATCCTACCAATATCATGATAGGTGCAAGGGTAATCCTTCTAAAACTGTAAATGATACTTTCATCCCAGACATCCGGGCTAGGCATTGATCCACCTGACATCAATAGCATACCAAGACCCATACATGCGATCCCGATAAAAATATACATGAAGTTTTTACGTCCAAAAAGTAAGGGGACTTCTGCTTGAGCTGTTGCGCTGATCGCTCTGGCACGGGATTTTGTTGGTTGTAAGCTTGGCTCTCTTTTGGTACTTACTACCTTTGCTTTCGAGGTATTTTTGCCCTCAGCTTTTTCAATTGTCTTCTTTTGATTTTTCTTTTTAGCCATGATATTTAAATCGTATGTCTATAAAACGTTTTTAGTCTTATTCTTATTGATAAAGCCCAAAGATATCAAAAGGCATGGGACTTTAAAGTAAATATTTTCGTAGTTAGCCAGTTTCATCATTGAGATTGCGCAGCATATTTAAGATTTGAATCTAAAATCAATCTAGTTGACACTAATGGAATAAATACACCTAAGAGTAATAACATCAAGCATATTAGAAACACATAGGGATAGTGTAAAAAATGAATTAATCCATCTAATCTGAAAGATACCAACTGCAGCATAATGAGCAGAAAAATAATCGCTATTGCTGAACTCAATAATCCCATTCTTATTGAAGATTTTAGATATGGTCTTTTAATAAATGATTGACTCGCACCTACAAGGGTCATCGTTTTGATTTGGCGGCGATCTGACTGCAGCGTCAATTTAACTGTATTGTATATCAATGCAATCGTCAATATGCACATTAATAATCCAATGATTAAAGGAATCAAAGCGATATCCTTCATGTTATTTTCTATCAGCTCATGAAACTCCTTTTGGTAGACAACATCATTAATATAATCTCTACTTTTCAAATGGCTACTGAATTGATCTAAAAACGTAGGCTCGTAAAATTCATGTTTGACATTGAATACGACCACATCTTTAAACGGATTCTGACCTTCTTCTTCAAAATATGCTTCTCCTAATTCACCGACCATCATTTTTTTTGCCTCGTCTTGGGTGAAAAAGTTGATGCTTGAGGGCAGTACTGATTCATGATTCTTTAATTCTTCAAATAGATGAGATTTATCGGCATCATTATAATCTTTGGTGAACTCAGCGACTATATTCAATTGTTCCTTTATTTTTTGACCGACATAGCTTGAGTGGATGACGATGATACCGTATATTCCGAAGATAAACAGTACGATAACAATACTGAATCCTGTCCATACGCTATTTTGACTTAAAGACGTTTTCATTATGATGAAAGGTAAAACATATATAACATTATTTAATATAAAATATTCTATATTTCTGTTTGCAATATTGTCTTGTACTCAGATTACTGCTCAAATTCAATTAAACAATCCATCTTTTGAGGATACTCCTTCTGATGCCACCACTCCGATGGGCTGGTTCGAATGCGAAGAACATACAACACCCGACATCATGCCAGGATATTGGGGAGTGTACAACGAAGCTTCTGAAGGTGAGACTTTCGTCGGAATGATAACTCGAGAAAATGGCACTTATGAATCTATAGGTCAAAGACTTAGCAAGACAATGAAAGAAGGAATTTGCTATAGGTTCAGCTTAGATCTAGCGCATTCTGATAGCTATTCTGGCTATAATGAATCGCTAAAATTACGAGTATGGATTGCTGATAAAAAATGTGGTGAACAACAATTAGTATTCGAGTCCCCTTTAATAGATGAAATCGAATGGCAAAATTTCAAAATTGAATTTTCACCTGAAAAAGATGCGAAATACATCATGATCGAAGCCTTTTTTAAAGAAGGTCGATTTAAACGAAAAGGAAATATTTTGATTGATAATGTGTCTCCGATTAGAGTGTGTAGTCGCGTGTAGCGTAAAGCTAACAGGTATCGCAAACCTGTCAAGTCTCAGTCTTCATCTATCCAATCATCGCATATAATAATCCTGCGATAGCTCCACCTGCGAATGGTCCCAAAGTAGGCACCCAACTGTATCCCCAATTACTATCTCGTTTTTCTCCGATAGGAAGAATCATGTGCATCACTCTTGGTATAAAATCTCTCATTGGATTTATAGAATATCCTGTAGTCCCTCCTAAAGACATACCGATAACGACGACAAGAAAAGCCACCGGTATTGCTCCTACAGATCCTAATCCGATATTCACATCTGAGATTCCATTACTAGAAAATTCTGCACCTACAATGAATAGAATGACAAAGACTAAAACAAATGTGGCGATAGCCTCTGAAATAAAATTCATTATTGGATTGTGGATGGTCGGTCCAGTCGAAAATGTCCCGAGCTTAGCATCTAAGTCAGTCGTTGCTTTAAAATGATCATAAAATGACAGCCAAACAAGTAAAATTCCTAAAACACCTCCAATGCACTGTGCTAGAATATAAGGACCAACTTCAGCCCAAGGAAATTGTCCTGTTATTGCCAAACCAATAGTCACTGCTGGGTTTAAATGTGCCCCACTTACAGGTCCAGCTACGATCACTCCACAAAATACAGCAAGCCCCCAGCCAAAATTGACCAATAACCAGCCTCCATTATGACCTAAGGTGTTTTTCAAACTAACGTTTGCATTGACACCGTTTCCTAGTAAGATTAAAATCATACTTCCAAAAATTTCAGCTAAAAATGCAGACATTATTCGTGTTTTTATGAATGACAATATAACTGCTTTTTTAAAGAACAAAGAACGCCTCCCCATAATTGGTGATTTTTTATCATTGTGAGAATCTATACTAAAGATAAGTTTGACGATTTAATTATTGGGCTTACTTTTGTGAAAACCATTGAAAATTTTATATTATGAAAAAGTATACCATTACTTGTATTATGTTTTTTGCATTTGCAACTTTATCTTTTAGCCAACTTCGTTTTGGAGCTGGTGTGTCTACTGAATTCGACTTTTTAGCTGTTCAAGGAAAAGTCTTTATGGATCTAGAAGAAAAGACAGGTAAGCCTTTGGACGGAGCTGGAACATTTTCTTATTTCTTCGTAGATGCTGGAAATTTATTTGTTATTGATTTAGACGCCCATTATCGACTATTGACTCTCGGAGATGATATAGCATTTGCTCCACTCGCTGGATTAAATATTGCTCGTGCTAGCATAGATCTTGGTGGACTTGGAAATGCAAGTAATACCGATATTGGCATAAATCTCGGTGGAAACTTTACAATTCCATTAGGAGGATTCATGATTTATGCACAACCTAAAATAGTCCTAGGCGGCTTAGATGATTTCGTCATCTCTGCAGGGATTTTATTTTAGAATTTTTATTCTGTATAAAAAAAAGCTGATCTTTTTCGAAGACCAGCTTTTTTTTTGTCTATTCTTAACATGTAGAGGAGACTGTGTTCATTTCGATATTCTCACAATTATGTACATTGAGACATGAAGTACCTAGCTATTATTCTTTCCATCCTTCTTGCTTCTTGTGCTACTCAAAATAAGCTTATGGACCAATCAAACTTACAATCGATAGATGTGCAGGGACATAGAGGTTGTCGAGGCCTTCTCCCTGAGAATACAATTCCTGCATTCAAACGTGCCATCGACCTTGGAGTCACCACTTTAGAGCTAGACTTAGTTATTTCAAAAGACAATGTTGTTATCATCTCACACGAACCATTTTTCTCGCACGAAATTAGTATGGATCCTGAAGGCAATGGAATTGTGCAAGCTACTCAATACAGACATAATATCTTCGAATTGACATATGATGAGATTAAAACCTATGACGTCGGCAGTAAAGGTAATCCACGATTTCCAGGACAAGAGCTCATGAGTGTACATAAACCATCATTCTATGATATGGTGACAGAGATAGAAAATTACGTTTCTGAAAAAGGTGTAAAAAAACCACTGTATAATATTGAAATAAAACGAACTCCAAAATTCGATAATCAATTTCATCCTACTGCAGAAAGGTTTGCAAGTCTAGTGGTCGAACAAGTGGAAAAACTAAATATTGTCAATAGAACTTTCATCCAGTCATTTGATATTGAATCATTACAGGAAACTCAAAAAATTAATAATAAAATAAAATTGGTTTATCTCATTGAAAATAAAAATGAAATAAAGGACAATATCGAAGCACTTGGTTTTATACCAGAAGTCTATAGTCCCTATTTTAAATTAATAAACAACTCTATTTTAACCTATTGTAAGAAAAAAAATATACGATTGATTCCTTGGACCGTTAACGATGAAGCAGATATGAAACATATGATTTCACTACAAGTCGATGGCATTATTACGGATTATCCTGACAGACTTATGGACCTGTGTCATAGGCTCAACATAAAAGTTAGATAACAAGTGGTCAAAACAAAATCTCGTTTAATTAGTCATTGTCCTTCTTAATTTGATGCGGAACCTGCTAAAATGAGATCCTAAATCAAGTTCAGGGTGACACTCCTGTTTTTGCTTAAAAAGTGCCTTGATTAATCATAGATTATAGCATGAACATATTACTATCAACATAATTAATATTAGCACCAGTGCCAGTACTGTCATCAACAGAATATAAACCACGCCAATGGCTCAGAGGGGGACATCGCAATACTCTTTTATCACATATCTTAAGAACTAAGAAAAGCTGTCATTTTATACGACAAAGACTGATTACAGCTGATGATGACTTTTTAGATGTAGACACCATCATTAATGGCAATCAACAATTAGTCATCCTATGTCATGGCTTAGAGGGTGGTTCTACATCTTCATATATTCAAGAATTTGCAGACGGCTTCTCAAAGCAAAACTTTGATATTATCGCAATGAACTATCGAGGATGTAGCGGTGAAATAAACAAGCAAGCAAGATTATATCACAGTGGATCGACGGATGATGTCTCCTTAGTCTTAGATACTTTTTATAAAAATTATGAATCGGTTTCTTTAATAGGATTTAGTTTAGGAGGAAATTTGACACTAAAACTTTTAGGAGAGCGAGAGTATGAATTACCAAAAAACTTAAAAGCAGCTGTTGCGATTTCTACACCTGCTGATTTAGAATCATGCTCTCTCAGAATCATACAGCAAGAAAATTGGATTTATGAAAAAAGGTTCATGATTAGTCTCACTTCTAAGCTAAAGCAAAAAGCAAATCAATTTCCAGATTTAATCAATGTAAAGAACCTTAAGCTAGTGAAAAATCTTTACCAATTTGATGATCTATTCACTGCTCCACTTCATGGATTCGATGATGCACATGATTATTATACACAATGTTCATCGAAGCAATTTTTGTCATCTATAGAAATACCAACGCTCATGATATCGGCATTAGACGATCCATTTTTAAGTGAATCTGCAATTCCTTTTGATGAAGCAAATGAAAATGACAATCTTTTTCTTTATCCTTGTAAATACGGTGGACATGTCGGATTTTATACGCGTAAAAAACAAAAATCATGGATGGAAATAAAAGCATTAGAATTTATACTCAAGTATATCTAATCTGCTATAGTTTAATTATTTGTTTAATCTTATTTCCAAGTTGTGCATCTGAAAATGCAATAAAACAGATTAAAACAGAGAATATCGAACTCTATGAAATGATCGAAGAAAATGGCGAATATAAACAGGGAAGCCTCATCCATGCTGAAAGCTTTGTTTATGACGAACAAGGCAATAAAGTCGATCACAAAATGAGACAAACTGATAATAGTCTACACCAAGAAAAATATATTTATGATGATGGAAAAATAAAAATAACAAATTATTATAATGATCAAAATGAATTATTAAGCTACTATAATTATGAATATGAAAATGGTGAAATCAGTCGTAAAAAATCTTTTGATGCCACCACAGATGAGTTATTAAGAATCGATGACTATGAGTATAACAAACAAGGACAATTATTAAAGCAATATATCAAAACGGCAACTGGTAATATCAATCGAACAATGGCATTTAGCTATGATCAATATGGAAACGAAACTCAAGTTACGATAAGAGATGGAGCAGGAGAGATTATCATCAATGAAGAATTTAAAATTACAGATTATGATGTGGACAAACGTTGGCTGGAGCGTTGGAGTTTTAATGATGACAAGCCTTTGACGCTTCGTAAAAGGGTTTTAGAATATTATTCTTGGGTTCAATGAATTAATCATTGTCATGCACTACAGTACATTGAATCGAGTCTAAGACCGAATGACCACCGCTCTCACAACAGTCGCCCTGAACTTGGTTCAGATGTCTCAACTGGATAACATTTTTTATTGGATGGCTATGACACTACCCTAAACTTCCTTATCTAAACGACATAGGATTTTAGCCAATTGATAGAAAACAAATATGTAATGAAAGATTTTTCAATCAACAAGCTCCCTATTCCTACTAAACCACTTATACAAAATCGGTACCACCAATAAAGACAATAAGGTAGACGAAATCATCCCACCAATAATTGTCCAGCATAATGGTGACCATTGATTTGTGCGTTGTAAAGTCAATGGCAGTAATCCTAAAATAGTTGTTATCGTTGTTAATAAAATGGGCTTAAATCTACGCGTACTGCCTAGAATAATCGCAGTCAATAAATCCTCTCCTCTTCCGCGCAACTGATTGATATAATCTACCATAATGATAGAGTTATTCACCACGATTCCGATCAAACTAATCAGTCCAACAAATGCGAAAAAACTAAATGGCCATCCAGTGAGATATAGCGCAACGAAGGAACCACTGATGGCTAAAGGAATTGCTGCAAAAATAATAATCGGTTGTAAAGCACTTCTGAACTGCAAAACCAATACCGCAAAAATTGCGATCTGTGCCAAAATTAAAATGATGCCCAAATCTCCAAACGTTGCTTGCTGTTCTTCGTATTCACCACCAATGACAATTTCATTTCCAACTGGCAATTCAAGATCATCCAATTTTTCAATAATGACATCTGTCGTCGCTAAAGTATTGTCAAGATTTACAACACTCGCCAAGACAGCAACATAGCGTCGCAAATTATAATGAGAGAAACTCGGCGGACTACCCTCGAATTGGACATCTGCAATGTGGCGTAAAGGAATATTCCGACCCATTCGATTTGTCACATAAATACGATCCAAGTCCTCAATATTGGGCTTATCTGTAAAAGGCATTCGAATCACTACATTGTAATCTTCTTGATCGTCTAAGGTAATCTCATCTATCTGCAATCCATTCAGGCTCGCACGAACAGTCCTATCAAAATCCAACGTAGATACATTAAGTAACCCTGCTTTTTCCTGATCTAATTTTATTTTTAAAATAATCTGCTTCCGACTCAATGGATTGATCACATTGATGACTCCATCTGTAGATCTCAAAATATCCTCGACATCAGCAGCAAGATCTGTGAGTTCATCCATATCATCGCCAAGGAGTCGAATCTCTATAGGCGCTGCGACAGGAGCACCGTTTTTTAACTCTTCAACTGTAATCCGAGCACCAACATACTGAGTAAACTGGTTTCTCAAATTTGATATGGTTTTATAAAAATCTTTTTGATCCCAAGATTTTAAATTAATTAAAACCTGTCCATGTTGTTTAACAAATTGCTTTGGTATTCTATTATAATAAATCTGAGGACTACTATGACCAATATTGATAGAATAGTCTTTGACAATCGACAAGGTATCCACTAAGGATTCTACAAATCTCACAGCTTCCTCCGTTTCATCTAAACTTGAGCCTTGCGGTGTATCTACATCGATCAATAAAAGTGGTTTGTCCGCAGTCGGAAAAAAACTAGTCCCAATTTTTGGAAATAAACTGATACTGCCGATTGTCAATAGGATTGATAAAATAATGACAAGCCAAGACCAGTTTAATGCAAACTTTAAAACTGGCGTATAAAATGTAGTCGTAAACCAAGTGAAAAATTTATCCGCCATTGTTTCTTTGCCTGCATTCTTGGAGATTAACCACTTTGACATGATTGGCGAAAAAGTCAGCGCTAATATCAAAGAAATGATTAAAGTGAAAATCACAGTCAAGGGTAATGATCTCAAAAACAAACCCGCTCCTTCACCTAACTGAGTCAATGGAAAAAATGAAAGCAATGTCGTTACTGTCGAACTTAAAACTGCCAAAGCAACTTCATTCGCTCCCTTTTCTGCTGCTTCCGCTTTACTATATCCTGATTTTACAAATCGATTGATATTTTCAATAACTACAATCCCGTTATCCACTAATAGTCCTAGGGCCAAAACTAGTGAAGCGATTGATATCTGTTGCAAGCCAAAGCCGGCACCATTCAATACTGCTAAAGACAAAATGATACAAATAGGTACAAGCGTTATAATGATAAGTGCCGAACGCCAACCAAGAAATAACATAATCACAAGACCAACAAATAGAATACCCTGCAATAGACCCTTAAAAAATTCATCAATTTTTGTTTTGACTCCAGAGACTTGTTCAAAAGCAATTGACAAATGTACATTCGGAGGTAAATCTT
>Ga0209828_1000305_pt1 | contig 48204 bp, 30 predicted proteins | sample MaitaG_FD_187429 | JGI IMG/M metagenome (GOLD analysis project Ga0209828, IMG submission 187429) | Marine algal microbial communities from Maine, USA - Maine_Asex2 metaG (SPAdes) (version 2) | ecosystem: Host-associated > Algae > Red algae > Unclassified | place: Maine, USA | collected 2015-01-05
TAATATAGATGAATATCGGTGGAGATATCGGTGGAGATATCGGTTGTCCTAGGATCTTTACTTAAGATTCGTTCTATTTGTTTTTTGCCCATTCTGGAAATTTGGCAGTCTTCATAATTACTAAGATACTCCTTAATTCTTTCATCGTTTGAAATTGGCATTTTCATGCTTAATTCAATAAATGCTAAAATTGATTTTATATGGTATTTATTAATCTCTAAGGCCTTCGTATAAGAGTTTAATGCCTCTTCATAATTATTAATTTTCTTATAAAGCTCGCCTAGTTTGTACCAATAATGAAATTGGTAAGGGAATTCTCTAATTGCTTGTTTAATTCCTTCTATGGCAAATTGATTAGTTTCTATTTTCTTAGCGCGAATACTTCCTATTAAATATTGGATAGAATGTCCTTTATAGTTTGTATTATGTTTTGGATCATAGATTTGATTTAAAACTTTTATTCGTTTTTGTGTTCTTGCATTTTTTCTAGTTAGTTTTTCATAAAGTATTTCCTTCTTATGAATATCATTCCTATAGTTTAACCAAACTGAAAACATTATAAATAGGTATAGTAAAATATACTTATTTGCAATAGAAGGAACTGAGAAAACTTTTGCATCAGAAAATTTCACTAAATAACTAATAATTAAAATGAGAAATATTAATTGTGGTCGGAACTCAAACCTAATATCATAGACAATTCCATAAAACAACGATAATACAATGTATAGCAATATAAATGCCTTTGCTAAGTGAAAAACAGGTGCATTTGATTTCGATTTTGGTTTGAGGAAAATTGGATAAGCAAAAATAAAAATAAGAGTTGCAATACCTATTATACCAAGCTCACTAAAATATTCTAAAAATAAATTGTGGGCATGGTTGTGAGATGCTTTAACAGACTTATAACCAAAATATTCATGGAATCCATATCTTCCATGCGAACTTATCCAATTTCCTGCTCCTACACCATGCAGCCATTCTTCTTTGATCAACCGTAAGGTTCCAACCCAAAGATTTAGTCGCTCATCATTCCCATTATTCTCCATTGACCTTAATGGATTAAAGCTTGAAATCAACAGATTTGACTTTCCAAAAAGTCTAAAGAATCCAAGGTAAATTAAAGGTAATAAAACCAATATTACATTCAATTTTTTCCGATGTTGATAGAACTTAATATAAATCAACATGAAACACAAAATCATAAAAGCTATGCTTGATCCTCTTGCCCTAAATAAAAGAATGATAATTGTCACACAAAGCATGATAATCATCTTTAGTATTTTATTGATTGGATATAATTTGTCAATCATCATCAATAAAAGCAACTGTAAAAGAAGAATGGAAGTGACGTAGTTACCCTTTATTGAATATTTTATTTGATTTACTGATGAGTCATAAAATTTTATGATTGATAAATGATCATAATTTTGAGAAGCTTCAATGTAAGTACTTGCTATAAATACAAGGTTACATAATACAATTATAATCATTGCATAACTCCAAAATTTCAAGTTATATGCAGTTAAGTCAATGGTATAGAAAACTTTGAACAAACATAAAAGAAATATCCAATGAAAGCCACGATTCCAAATTAAAGCAGGGTTTTCTGCCCAAAAATGACTAAGAAAAATAAAGCCTATAAAGAAAATTAAGACCATTTCGTATAGAGAAATATTTCTTATTGCTGAATCTTTCGGTGATACTAAATAACCAATTACTACACATCCCGAAAATACAACCCATCTATAGAATCTATCGTATAAATAGAATACAAACCCTGCTTGTGTAATCGCTACTAGAAGCAAAATTTGGGCTAACCAAATAATCGCCGTATTGGGGTTATTTACGTTGATCCTACTAAACAATTTTAATTTTGCTATTTAAAATTCTATTAGATCATCTTAGAAGACTCTACCAATAGGGTATCTAGAATTAGTATTCTCATAGTATGGAGATTGTTTATAAATATAAGTCAATTGAGCCTTAGCATCGTTTGAGAAATCTTGATCTTGTTTTTTCTTCAATTCAAACTTATTTTTTAGTTCCGGGTCGTTTTGTAGAATTTTTTCTGCTAAATCCTCAAAAACATAATCTGAAAAGTATTCTTTCTGCCCTAAGATACCGTCAAAAAAATTCCAAGCAAAAAAGCTATCTGGTGCCTCTGGCTCTAATGTTTCTACAATATATCGATCAGTTTCCTGTCCTGTTTCAATCACATAGTCTCCTTTGTGCCAATTTTCTTTCATTGTCCTTTTACTAAGTTCAATGTCATAATGAAGGTAATGACCTTCATATGGCTTTTGGACCGTTTTATAATTTTCGATATAATAATATTCAACTTCTATAATCGTATCTTTATTTAATCTATTAATTTTCACCCCATTTAGAAGTAATCGATCGATGACTTTATCGTATGCTTGTGGAATTATATAAAGCTTGGGTTTACTTACCTCTTTTGTTGGAATATATTTGTTTCGAAAAGGTATCAATTTTTCAAATGGCTTTGTTCGATCATAATACAGTCTATCTTGACCACTGATATTACTTTTCTTTGTTCCTGCCTGATATCCTTTAAATGAAATTTCTTCTACATCTTCCTCGGAGATTTTCCAATCTATTGGAATAGTTTTTTGATTTGCATAATAATTTACATCTACTTCATATGCCTGAATTAGCTGCTCTTTGTTTTGGTAACAATATGATATAGTTGTGCTCATAAAATGATAAGTACTCCATACCCTATCATAAAACGGTTTTAACATGTGGGTCTCTGGCATAAAACCAATACTATGATGTAAGGCTGCATACCCTGTCGAATATCTTGGAGAGTCCAAAAACCCAATGATACCATGATCTGGAGTATGCTTAGCGTATACGTATGGTGTCATCTCATAGGGTGTCAAACTCATGTCGCTATACAACTTTGGCAACATCGACTCTGAAAGTTGTTTTGACATAGAGGGCCCTAATTTGTCTTTTTGAGTAGCAATTAAGGTCATAACGTATTGATAGTCCGCTCCATTAGAGGTATGATTATCAATAAAAACCTCTGGAGTCCACTTATTATAAAGTCGATTAAATGTTTTCGCATTTTTTGAATCACATTTAACAAAATCCCTATTTAAATCGAGATTTTTAGCATTTCCTCTAAACCCATACTCTTTGGGTCCTTCTTGATTCGCTCTACTAAATGATCCTCTTTTTAGTCCTCCTCCTACATTGTAATATGGAATAATTACAACGATTACTTTTTCCAGCAACTTTATAAATTCTTTTTTGGTACATAGGTCTCGTGCAAATATCATACTTGCGTCTACACCACATGGCTCTCCTGGATGTATGGCATTATTTATAAACAAAACCAGCTTATCTTCCACTTGGCTTACGTCCTGAGATTGTATAACTATTTCATATATAGGTAACCCGGCATCAGATGGTCCAGCCTCTGCTATGGTCAATAAAGAAAAATCCTTTGCAAGTCCCTTGTAGTAATCTACACATTCATGATAACTCGCAGAATAGTTAGTGTCTCTTTCAAAAGGTGTAATGTGGTCTTGTGACATAAGAATATATCCGTTAGTAAAAATGACGATGAGTATGGCATAATATTTCAACATAACTAAAAATGAAATTTTTATTTAGATTAAAAATAATATTTTTAGAATCTATTCTGGAATAAAAATGAGTAATTCTGCGTTTTTGTTAATGCCATAAATATGTTAAGATCCATGTGTTTAGGCACTTTTGGGCCTCTGATTTTGTATCATACTCAATATTTTATTCCAAACCTTGATCAACTTTTAAAGTGTAGGATAATATAGGTGCTTATAGATTCCGATAATACCTCAATTCTTGGGTCTTATATTGGTTACATCGAAATAAAGGGTATAAGGTTTGCTTTTGGTCTTATCAATATAATATGTTTGTAAATTAAAAAAAATAAGTGATAGAAGATAATATCATAAAAATAAAAGTAAAAGACCGTGAAGGCAAAAATCATGATCTTGAAGCACCCACAGATATGGGTTTTAATCTAATGGAAATCCTCAAAGCTCATGAACTCCCCGTAGAAGGCACTTGTGGGGGTATGGCTCTATGTGCGTCTTGTCATTGCTATATCCACTCTGACCATGAATTATCTAAACCGTCAGAAGATGAAGAAGATATGATGGACCAAGCTTTTTTTGTTGAAGAAAACTCTAGACTTACTTGTCAGATTAAAATTCATGAAAATATTGACGGTTTGGAAATAGAACTTGCCCCAGTTGACGAGTCGCAAGCCTAAATAGAGTGATAAGAAGGGTGTGGTATTTATGAGGTAAATTGAAAGGGTCGCAAGATGGTATGTCGCGTCTCTTCAAGGTATGAAGCAGATATGCTATTATAACTGTCGTTTATAATATTTTTAAGCTATCACTCTTAACAACATTGTCTTGAAATTTAAAATATATTAGTTTACAAGCGCTATCTGTACGACGAGTAATTTGTAACATGCCACCAGTTATTTCTGCCTAAATCTTATGTTTTGTAATGGCTTTCACATTTACCTCAATAGAAGTCAACTGATTAAGGTTACGCGGTGTAAACTTATTTAATTCTTCTTTTGCGTCATCGGCAAGGGTAAGAAAAAGTGTTTTTCTGTTATCTTTTTGCACTTCAACTTGTGGCCTTTCTTTAAGTAAAAGTGGAGTAAATACATCAGTAGGAATAACATATATTTTGCTACTTAATCAGTCATCTCAATAAATTCTTTATTGAATGTGATAATTTTTTCATTACTCTTTAAGGGTTCTACGTTGGATTGGGAATCGCCAATTCTAAGTTAAATATATCCTATCCTGTAATTTAGTTTTGTCACTATTACTTATATTTAACTGCGAATTACAGCCTAATAGTAAAACACTAAATAATAAAAGAATCAAACTTAATTTTTTCATGTGATATAATTTATTCCTTCTTAGACGATTCTCTAATACTAACTTAACATAACTTTCAATCCGTTAGCTGAGTTAATTTATTTTCCAACTTGGTTTATTGTTCTAATTTTTGCGTTGGCTTGTGGGAGGCTGAGGAAATACAATTAACGATTATAATATGCTGGTATTTACCATTTCATTATCATTCCTGTTTTTGCACATTGTTACAATTTAAAATTAGGCCCTCAGATACTGATCTTTAGCCCAATCCAAATCCTGTACTATGGATTTACGTTCCTGTAAAAGAGCTCCAATTTCTTCAGGCTTTTTGTAGAATGCAGAAATTAACTTATAGTGCTTTCTGAAGTTTTTAAACCGGTGGTAATAGACTAATGTAAAGAATCCTGCTATGGGAAGACTTATTGCAAAATAAACCGTCCACCACCAATCTCCCTGTGCAATCAAAATCTGAAATAAATAAATGATCAAAGAATAATACATTGTGAATGTAAAAATACCCGACGTCATTTTGATTGGGCCTACATACTCTATACTATTTGTCAGCTTTTGAGCAATTAGTGTAGAAATACGGTATGGAAGGTAATTGGTAATGAGTCCATATAAATAGAAGGAGAACCCCAAACCAATAAACAACAAACGCATTATACTATCACGTAAAATATTCTTATCTTCTTTCGCACCTCTTGACACAAATCGATCTTCTAACTTATATCTTTCCAATTGTTTTGTATAATTACTAACCTTAATCTTCAGTCCTTCGAGCCAATTCTTATCTAGTACTTCGAAATGATTTATAGCATCAATAATGCCATTAGTTAGATTGAAAGAATGGAGTTGAGGGTCAAGTTTTAAGTCTAATATGATCTCATTCTTGTAGATAGATTCAATGTCTTTTACGAATTGATCTTCTTCTTCATCTTGTGTAACTATTATATTCTTTTCTAGTTGCTCTTGTATTTTATTGGTTAACAGCCTTACTGCTTCCTTATCATTATCTTGATATTTTTCCTGATAGTCTGACAAATGAATGAGTTCTTCTACATTGATCCATACATTTGATCTAAAATTGGGAGCATTACTATAGTTTATCCCAACACACAAAATCCTTATCCCCAAATTAAAATCATTTCTAGCTTCAGCGCCTAGTGCTATTCTAGCTGTACCTGTCTTAATAGGTCTTAGTTTTCTTTCCAAGATGCTTGTACCCTCTGGAAAAATAATCATGGTTCCTTTACTTTCCAAAAACTCAAAACATTGCTCGAACACGGCATCATTCATTTTTTTATCACCAGAATTATCTTGTTTTCTATGAATAGGGATAGAATTCATTACATTTCGCATCAACCAACCTCTCACTACAGAATTAAACAAGGTTCCCTTTGCTATAAAATGCACATTTTGCTCTAGCAAACTTGCTACAATGATTGGGTCCATAAAAGTACTCGGATGATTAGACACAACAATCAAGGGTCCTTCAGAGGGTATCTTCGTCTTACTATTAACCTTATATTCTCTAAAGAAAACCTTTAAAGCGGCTTTGAAAATAAACTTTAAACTTCTATATAACATTTGATAATTCTTATTGTCCTTGCATCATCTTGATTGCTCTACCCGGAGTATAAGGTGCATCTGCCGCCTCTAGCTTTTTCTCTAAATTTTGTATGTCTATATCTGCTATCTTTTGTAATCTTTTTACGATTGGCATAAATTCTTCTTTTGCAATATCTAGACTCATTCTATGTGTTCCCGTAGGATTAGAAGTAGAATAACTTTGTTCATATTGAATCCAACCAACTCTAGTTGCAGGAGATGGTTTTTGACCCATATCTAATTTAGATTTTAGTCGATCACCATATAGTAAAGTGTTTACTTCCTTTAAGTTATCATTAATCTTATAATAATCATTGACTAAATCTTCCATTGGAGATTCAACCTTTACGATGGCCTCTTTTATGTGCTTTAATTTATTTTTAAGCTCATCTAATAAATGTCCAGCTCCTTCGACTGATCGTGCAAATTCAGAAACCTCTCGCTGAAAAGCTACCTGTTGATCTCTGTCGTCAGCAGGCATAACGGTATTGTCTAGTGCTTTCACTTCTATGGTAATAGGCTTACCTAAATCCACCAATTCAGATTTTTCTAGCAATGACATAGTTACCTTATATTCTCCTGGCACAACCAACGTTCCTTCTTTTTTGCCCGCGAATGGATTGTAAAAAGCGGGCTTTTTGAAACTTATTGGATCCTTCGTATCGTATCTTAAGTCCCACATTATTCGCTGTAGTCCTTTGGATGGTTTTGTTGTTAATTTTCTTACCACCTTACCTCTTACATCTGTAATGGTAAATAATAATTGAGGTGAAACTTCATCTGTTTCTAGCCTTAAATCCTCGTAACTAGGGTATTCATTACCTTTACCATCTTCGGCTTCTTCTTTTTCTTTTTTCTTCCGAGCATCTTTAAGTGACTCCATTTCGTCTTTAAAATAAAAATCAAACAATGCTACCGAACCCAAATTCTCTCCTGAATAATAGCTATCGCCCTGGAATGACTTTCCTGTTAAGCCTAATGGGGCTCTCATTTCATAGATCAGTGCATCTCGTGAGGCAAAAAGCTTTGAGTCGTCCCCTAAACCCTTACCATCGATATTTCTAAGAACGGAATAATCATCCAATACATAGAATCCTCTTCCAAAAGTTCCTAAGACTAAATCATTTTCTCTTTCCTGTATTGCAATATCACGTACAGCAATCGTAGGTAAACCATTTTTAAGAGCAACCCATCTGCTACCTCCATTTGGGCTGAAATAGACACCAAATTCAGTCCCGCAGAATAGAAGTTCTTTATCCTTGTGATCTTCTTCTATAGCATAGACACTTCCTCGTTCTGGTAAATTATTGCTTATCATATTCCAAGTAAGTCCTTTATCGGAACTCTTTAATATGTAAGGTTTAAAATCTCCATACTTATGATGATTAAAGGCAGCGTAAATTACATTTTCGTCATGCTTAGAACATTGAACTGCATTGACATAACTGCGGTCAGGAACACCAATTATTTGATCGATTTTATTCCAATTTTCTCCTCCGTCATTAGAAATCTGAATTAATCCATCATCTGTTCCAACCACTAATAAATCTTTATCTAACCTTGATTCTGAAAATGCGACTATGGTTCCATAGGGAGAAGTAGAACGGTTTTTTGCTACGGCATCGATACTCCATACTCGATCCATAATTTTCAACTCATTCCGATTTATTTGTCTTGTAAGATCATCGCTTATGACGTCCCAATTGTTACCATAATCATCAGATCTAAATAGCTTATTTGCCGCAAAGTATAATCTACCAGATTTATGAGGACTGACGACAAGTGGGGCATCCCAATTCCATCGATATCCGTCTTCATCCTTTCGCTCTTTTGGTTGAATTCCAACTTCTTCTCCACTCATTCGATCATATCTAACCAAGACACCATATTGAGACTGAGCATATACTATATTTGGATTCTCTGGATCTATTTGAGATTCAAATCCATCCCCTCCGTGAGTAACATACCAATCTGAGTTAACAATACCATGAGCCGAATTACTTCTTGCTGGTCCTCCCATACTAAAGTTATCTTGAGTACCTCCGTAGATATTATAAAATGGGGCCTCATTATCTACTGCAACTTTATAAAATTGAGTGACTGGTAAATTTGGTTTAAAGTCCCATGTTTTACCACCGTCCCATGTTTCGTAAATTCCACCATCACATCCTACCAACCAGTGTGTGTTGTTTGTCGGATTGATCCACATACAGTGATTATCCACGTGCTTTGTATTTTCTCCCACCACTTTAAAACTCTTACCACCATCGTGACTTACATGCAACCAAGTGTCCATACCATAGATTGTATTTTCATCCAATGGATCCGCCACAATTTCTTGATAATAGTTTCCACTGGTTACATATCCCCCTTGTTTTTCCCAAGAAGCCCCATAATTGGTTGATTTATAAAAACCACTTTTACCTTGAGAAGCTTCTACGATAGCATAAATAATATTCGGGTTTGCTGGTGAGATTGCGAGTCCTATTCTTCCCAAATCTACCTTTGGTAATCCCTTTGCACATTTATTCCAAGTTTCTCCTCCATCGGTTGATTTATAAATCGTAGATCCAGGTCCTCCTCCTAAGTAAGTAAAAACATGTCTCGCTCTTTGGAAAGCTGCCGCGTATAGAATATCTGGATTTCTTGGGTCAATGACCAAATCTGTCACTCCTGTATAAGCATCTATGTCCAACGTTTTATTCCATGTTTCTCCCCCATCGGTTGATTTGTATAACCCTCTGTCGCCACCAGAATTCCATAGAGGACCGATGGCCGCTACCCATACGATATCTGAGTTTTCTGGGTGTACGATAATCTTACCAATATGCTCAGATTCTTTGAGTCCTACATTTTTCCAACTATTTCCTCCATCTACAGACTTGTAAAGTCCATCTCCATAGGCAACACTCCTTTGATTATTATTCTCACCTGTACCAACCCATAATATATTTTCATTTGATGGATCCATGGTCATGCATCCGATCGAATAAGAGCCTTGCCCATCAAAAATTGGTGTATAAGTAGTTCCTGAGTTATTTGTTTTCCAGACTCCTCCAGAAGAAGTGGCTACGAAGTATTCCTGCGGTTTATTAGGATTTACAGCAAAGTCTGAAATTCGACCTGAGGTAAATGCTGGACCAACACATCGAAATTTTAGGCCTGACATGGATAATTCATCCAATGGGTGCTTTTCTTCTTCTACGGATTCCTTTTCGTCTTTCTTGTCTTTCTTTTTTTGTCCTGAAAGCGTAGAAGTGCAAAACAAGGCAAAGCAAAAGCTAATAATTAATAAATAAAGTGTCTTTTTCATAGTTCAATTATTATTCCCAATTTAATAGAAATATTAGGAAACCAGGATTCATTCAAGAACTATATTTGTTTTTTTAGTTAACACAAATCCCATACTTGGGCAATAAAAACAAAAAGGGAGCATGAATGACCAGACTCCCTATTTACGTTTAATTAATATTATTTCCAATAATCCTGTCGGATTATTTAGTCCGCGACAACCTCTTTGGCTGCTTTCTTTGCTCCTTTTTCAACATCAACTTCCATCACTTCGTTTGAATTTTCTTCTTCCTTAACCGGTAAGAATTTTTCCTTTATTTTCGCTTCAATTTCTGCTGCTACTTCTGGATTATCTAATATAAATCTCTTTGCAGCTTCTCTTCCTTGAGCGATTTTTGTTCCATTATAACTGTACCATGATCCACTCTTCTCAACTACATCTAGGTCAGATCCTATATCGATAATTTCACCTGATTTAGAAATTCCTTCGCCGTACATAATATCAAATTCTGCAATCCTGAAAGGTGGTGCCATTTTATTCTTAGCAACTTTTACCTTGACGTGATTTCCAACTACATTACCTTCTTTATCTTTTATAGCAGAACCAGACCTTCTAATATCCAATCTTACTGAAGCATAAAATTTCAATGCGTTTCCACCCGTTGTTGTCTCAGGGTTACCAAACATGACGCCGATTTTCTCTCTCAATTGATTGATGAAAATACAGGTACATCCAGTCCTTCCAATGACTCCGGTCAATTTTCTAAGTGCTTGAGACATAAGTCTTGCTTGAAGACCCATTTTACTATCTCCCATTTCTCCTTCTATCTCACTTCTTGGTACTAATGCAGCCACAGAATCAATTACTAATATATCTATTGCTCCTGAGCGAATTAAATGATCCGCTATTTCCAGTGCTTGCTCACCATTATCCGGTTGTGAGATCAATAGGTTTTCTGTATCAACTCCCAGTGATTCTGCATAGTTTTTATCAAATGCATGTTCTGCATCGATAAATGCTGCAATTCCTCCCTTCTTTTGACACTCAGCAATAGCATGGATTGTTAATGTAGTCTTTCCTGAGGATTCAGGTCCATATATTTCTACTACTCTTCCTCTTGGTAATCCACCAATTCCAAGGGCCACATCGAGGCCTAAAGAGCCAGTAGAGATCGATTCATGAGCGACAACTTGCTTATCACCAAGTTTCATGATCGTGCCTTTTCCGTAAGTCTTATCGATCTTATCTACGGCTAGTTTAAGAGCTTTTAATTTTGTTTCTTTAGAGTCTGCCATCTTGCGATTTCTTTTTTATTGAATACATATCAAAAGTACGGATAATATTTAATTTACCCTTTAGAATAAGTACAATTAGAGCATAAATGTTCCCTTCTATGTGAGAAATTTTAAGAAAGGTGACCCTTACATAACGACCTAAAATATAAAAAGTACAATTGTTTAGGTCGTTTGTCCATTTTCATGTATTTGTGAATAAAATTGTTGATGGTTTAAGACAACGGCATCAAGAGAAAACAATTTTTCCGCTGTCCTTCTTCCATTGATTCTATATTTTGATTGCTTTTCTTTATCCTTAATCAAATCTGAAATTCCTTTCGCCAATTGCTCCGGATTTTGTGATTCTACAACCAATCCACATTCTTCCTCCTCAAAAATTTCTCTAACATCTCCCACATCTGTAGAAACAACGGGAATACCACTAGATAATGCTTCCCAAACCGAAATTGGACTTGCCTCAAAATCTGAAGAACAAACATAAATATCGGCTGCATGAAGTAAATCCTTGACATCGCTTCGATATCCAAGAAAATGTACATTAGCTAGCTGGTACTCTTTTATTAAATTTTTCAATTTTTTATGATATGCTTTTTGACTATCAAAGATGGTTCCTACGATATACAATTGTGTTTGACAAGCTTTCAATTCATTCATCGCATGTAATAGGGTTTCAAAACCTTTGTTTGGATTTACATAACCTACCGTCAATAATTTATATCCATCTCCATTCAATATTTTTTCCGCCTTTTGAGGACTCTCTGCGTCGGAGTGAAATTTAATGGTATCTACCGGTGCTTGGATTAAAATATCCGGTTTCTTCTTTATCGTTGGATTTATGGCTTGGTAATATTTTTTCGTTTTTTCTGCTGCATAAATAAAATTGGTTGCCAGTGGTGCAAATAACTTAAACAACTGTTTGACCGCATCTGCTTGAAAGGAGTCATTCATATGCCACACTGATTGTATGCCTGATAATTTTGCAGCTAGTATGCCTTTGACTTGCCAAGCACCATTTGCATGTACAATATCAATTTTTTCTTTCTTTATAATCCGCATGATATGATAGACCTCTTTCCAAAAAGTAATGACGTATTTTAGTAAGGTACTTTTCTCTTTTGTTAATCGATGTAACGGTATCTGGAGATGCTCTACTTGATCCTTTTCCAATAACTCTTTAAATTCTTCTGAGTTTTTATTGGGAAACAAAACGATCGTATGGATATCATGATCATACAATCTTTTAGCTACATTCCTAATTCTTTTCAATGGGCCTCCTCCTCTGCCTTCCTCTGTAATGTTTAATACTTTAATCTTCATCTACTTCGTGCTATCAAGATTCAAGTTTGAGTAATATTGAGTATCTATATTCTTCAACCATTTTGTCATTTGTGTGATCTGACCAGTGTGGTAACTCGTATGTTCGATTACATGTATTATGATACTGAGTCCACTCTCTTTGAAGCATTGGACATTGTAATCTAGTAGGATATCTTTTTCTTTTTGTTGATGAATGATGTCAACTGCTCCCCTAATTGTTTCTTCTATTATATCTTTCAATTCTTGGATTGAATGTGTTTGGTAAACACTAAATTCTGAAGATCTTGTGCGATTATCTTCTTGATTTCCGAAGGTAGAATGAATATACTGTTGAATATTTCCAGACAAATGCAGCACTAAATTCGCGACACTATTCACTTGATCATTGGGAGAATACCAAGCCGTAGAGTTATCTAACTTATCCAAGCATAGATGTATTCTCCTAAGATTTTCGTCTTTCAGGCGTCGTTCAAATTCTTTTTTAATTTGTTGGATCATTCCAATAGTTTCATCGCTAAAAAGCCCAAAGATAATTTTACTCCCTTAATATTTTTAAGTTTGTTTGCTGCGGCTTCCATGGTTGCCCCCGTCGTGATCACGTCATCGACGATTAGAATATGTTTGTTCTCAATTTTCTTTTCATTCTTTATAATGAAGGTGTCCATTACATTTTCCAACCGATCTATTCTTCCTTTGTGTGTTTGAGAAGTATGCTCCTTATATTTTATAATGATGTTTTCTAAGACTTGAATATCAAGAATTTCAGCAATGCCTTTTGAGATCATAGCTGTCTGATTATACCCTCGATAAGCTTTCTTTTTTTTATGCAAAGGTATTGGTATTATATAATCTACGTCGCTAAATTCCCCTGACTTCTCAGCATACTTTCCCCATTGTTTTCCTAAGGCTATTCCAATTTCTGGACGATTGGCATATTTTAATTTATGTATCATTTTTTCTACCATTCCTCCTCCTCTAAATTGAAATAAGGCCGCTGCTCTTTGGAAAGGAATCCTCCCTAGAAATCTCATTTCTAGAGCATTATTTTTAATTTTAAATTGATCTGTAAATGGAATTTCTAGCCTGCATGTAAGGCAAATGATAGAACCAACCATAGGAGTTGTTTCTTCACATGCTACACAAAGTTTTGGATAAACTAAATTAATTATCGCTGGGATCGCATCCTTCAAAATTCTTAAGTAGGTCATCATTGATTTTATACTTAAGTGAAAGGGACAGTAAATAGTAACCTAAAAAGGCTGCCCAATATTGGACAGCCTTTGATATTTAGCTTTTATATTTTTCTAATCTACAATTAGTTTTTTAGACCAACTATGTTCATTCGTATCAATCTTAAGAATGTATGCTCCTGATATCAGATTCGATCTATCCAGTCGATAATTAAATACCTCTCCTGACTTACTGATCATATCTTGAAATATCACTTTCCCTGTCAAATCGTGTACAGTCAACTTATGTTCTCCTTGAGTCTGAGTATTTATTATCACATCTGCATATTCACCCATTGGATTAGGAGAGACATGGATAGAATTTTGCGTAGTTATATCATTGACATCCGTTACTGCATCCAAACTTTGAATAGGAGAATTTGCAATTATTTCTGCTAGTAAACTTTCATCGATGAGAGCATCTATATCTCCTTTCATGATGGCCACCAAATTGTATGTTTGAGTTTCCGCTTCATTCATCATTACTTCTATAGGATCATTTATTGCTACCTCGAAAGGGTCCCCTTCCATAGAAGTACCATCTTGTACAAACCAATATGGTTCATCGCATGGTAATTCTCTAATCTCTTCTGTCAAATATCTAATTACAAACATAAGATCATCAAAGTCTACAGAATAGCTATCATCAACATCTGCTGCTAAAAATAAATATGGATGGTCAAAAGTGATCGCACCTGTGATATATGCATGCATTACTTGTGCATCTGCTAACGTAATTTTTGACATATCACATTCCGCCTTTTCAGGCTTCAAAAACATCATTTCATTCATGGTTACATCTTCAAAAATATAATCTCCATTCTCATTTGTAGTCTGTATTATCTGATTATCTACATATGTTGTATCGTAACTATACGTGAAAATAGTGTCTATTACATAGGTAAATATTAAGTGCCCTTGAGAATTATAAAAACTATCTGTTATGGTTTCTATATATTCTTCATTGATCACATCTTCTGTGACAACCGTTTCTTGTGATTCTCTTCCTAGATAGATGTTTGCATCTTCAATTCCTTCTCCTGTAGGACTCGAAACTCTGCCATCCACATATGCTCTTGCAGCTCCTTGTTCTTCGCAATTTGGAATCTCAGGGAAATTGTTTTGTACTATTAATTCAACAATACAATATGAGGAGGCACCATTTGGTCCCGTTACATACATGCTAACTTCATTAGAACCTACATTATCACAAGTGAAAGTAGCGTTCGTATCTTTAATATCAGGAGAAAATGAGTAGTGCAATGGACCATAACCACACGGGTGATAACTATCCTTGTCAAAATCTTTTGCCCATATTTCTACCATTCCTTCATCAAATTTACCATCTCCATTTGTATCCATAGGCATAAGAGAAACCGTAAGACTTGCATAGCAATAAGCGACTGGAGCAGAATCATCTTTTACAGTAACATTCATTGTACAGCTTGTCTGACCACCACAACCGTATTCTACGGTAAATGTAACAGTGGTCGTCCCAATTGGGTAAGTACCACTTGCATCAGCACCTGCATGGGTCGCATATTTCGAATTATGTACAATAGAATAGTAGTCCCCACATTTTGAGTTACCAACATTTATTGTTGGTATTTCTACATATGTAGGTTTGCAATTTTTAGATTCAATCTTTACATCATGAGGACAATATAGATTTGGAACATCTGAATTACTAATTTTTATAATCTGTACATGGGTGTAATAGCCTTGAGAGCTTCCATACCAATTTGGATCGTATACACACCAGTCAATGATGGTCCATGTTCTAATTATTTTTAGACAATCTGGTCCAAAATGGAATACATCATCTTCAAAGTTTACTCCAACCTGACTACATTTTACATAGTCGTAAGTAGGTTTATTATGTCCGTATGGTAAATCATCCGGTTCAGTACCATTTTCACAACCTTCTAAGACGATGTCTTTTGGCCAATGAATATTATGATAATTGAAAGAACCCCCTTCTACCCAAATGGTTTGTGTACAGGTGTGGGTATTCCAATATTGATCTTCGTAAGTCCATTTTCTTGTAATATAGCCCGTACCACAGTTATTTAAGTGGTGGGTATCCCAAGATTGGCCGGCATAATGATGGTATCCGTTGTAATCTACATAGTAGGCGGTTCCATATATATCTAAATCCCAAAGTTCGGCATCACAACCTACCCATACATCATCTGGGCAGTGAAATCCGGCAACATCTTCATTAGAAAATAAGAAAATTGGGCATAGTGCGAATAAAACGGCAATTAATTGAGTCTTCATTACTTTAGTATTTAAGCCTCTAAAATACAAAGACTTACATATACTAAATAATTTTAAAGTGTTAAAGTGTGGCGGAGACACTTTCGGTTGAGTTCTCATGATTATTCTTTTTAGCTTGTAGGTGGGTTTACACGACGTAAACCCTTATCGTTAAAACTATATTTAAGATTGAATATTGAAGATAAGAGATAGTTCCCAAAAAGCGTCAAATAGTAGGAATTACAATGAATTTTAACAAATACATTCAATTTTTAATGTGAATTGTACCATTAAATTTATTCCTTAACCCATTCCTGAAATGCATCATTGATATCCCGATTGCCATCTTGAGGTAAGTAAACAATCGTTCCTTTTTTATCTACAATTTCATAAGCTGGTATATAAGTCAAATTATAAAGAGACATGAGATCATTGATTTGATCTGAGCGGACATTATCACCGATGAGCGTTTGATTCTTTCCAAGACTTTCGTGCCATTTTGCTGGATCTTTGTCTAAATTTACGTTAAGTAAAACCACTCCCATTTCTTGCAGGTCTTTCCGAATAGTGTAATATTTTTCAAAATTGACGAGACAAGGTTTACACCACGAGGCCCAAAAGCTTATATAGACTACTTTCCCTTGATAATCGCTTAGGTTTTGGAGTTCTCCGTTATCGTGATAAAATGGAAAGTCCTTTGCTAGCTCATCCTGTGTGTGGCTGCACTGAGAAAAAGACAGAATCAAAAGAATAATTTGTAATTTATATCTCATTTCAGTTTTAAAAACTAGTCTACCCCATAAATTATTTTCAACTTTGCCCCTTTTACAGTAAAATTCCTGTTGTTGGAATATAAATTGTAATATCCAAATTATGCCGTTTACATCAAATAGAGGTTCAAATATTACCGCTTCACCGATTAGAAGTTTAGTTCCTTTTGCTAGAAAAGCAGAAAAAGATGGTAAAAAAGTGTTTTACTTGAATATTGGGCAACCGGATATCCCAACTCCCACAACTGCTTTGAATGCAATGAAAAAAGAGTCCAATAGTATCATTAAATATGGACCATCGGAAGGTTTCTATTCTCTCAGGGAAAAAGTAGCGATTTATTATAATCGTTTTAATGGTCGTCTGATTGCAGATGATGTGATTGTTACGACTGGTGCTTCAGAAGCTATATTATTCGTTCTATTGGCATGTTGTGATATCAATGATGAAATCATCATTCCAGAGCCGTTTTATGCCAACTACATCGGTTTTGCGCATACGTCTAATGTGAAGATTGTTTCGGCTAGCACAACTTTAGAGGACAAATTTAAACTTCCCGACCCAAGTGTTTTTGAAAAATTAATTACTGAAAATACAAAAGCAATATTTTTATGTAATCCAGGAAATCCTACTGGACAATTATATACACAGGAACAATTGCAAAAGTTGATCTCTTTAGCAATTGATAGAAATATTTTCTTAATCGTGGATGAAGTGTACAAGGAGTTTTGCTATGATCAAGAATTCACATCTGTTCTTTCTTTTCCAGAAGCAGATGAACATGTAATTGTTATCGATAGTATTAGCAAAGTGTTTAGTTCTTGTGGTGCTCGAATCGGATATTTAATTACTAAGAATAAGGAATTTCGTGATACTGCGATCAAGTTTGCACAAATGAGATTATGTCCTCCTCATTTTGGTCAGGTACTCGCTGAAGCTTGTTATGATGATGCCATAAATTACATCAATGAAGCCAAAGCAGAATATAAAAAGCGTCGTGAAGTACTCCACAAAGGTCTACTAAAAATAGAAGGTCTCAAAACCTACAAACCAGATGCTGCATTCTACAACATAATAGAATTGCCTATCCCTGATGTTACTGATTTCTGTAAATGGATGTTGGCAGAATTTAGTTATGAAAACAAGACGGTTATGCTTGCTCCGGCGGATGGTTTTTACCAGAATTCTTCTTTGGGCAAAAACCAAGCACGTATTGCATATGTGCTAAATTGTAAAGATTTAGAAGAAGCTCTTACTTGTTTGAATCATGCTTTGATAACATATAAGGCGAATGTGTTGAATTTGGTGTAATTAAATATAAGCACTACAAACATTTAATTAAAGACCACTGTCTTATTCTTATATGAAATTACATTATTATTGATATGTGCCCAAATGGCTTTTGAAAAAACAATCTTTTCGATATCTTTCCCTTTCCTCTTCATATCAGCAATTGAATCATTATGGGTAATCTGATTTACATCCTGAGCAATAATAGGTCCTGCATCTAATTCTGCAGTCACATAGTGGGCCGTCGCCCCCATAAATTTTACTCCTCGTTCGTAGGCAGCTTTGTATGGATTTGCGCCAGCAAAAGCTGGCAATGAAGAATGATGAATATTTATAATCCTATTTTCGAAATGGTCAATGATATCTTGAGTTACAATCTGCATATATCGTGCAAGTATAATCAGGTCTACTTGGTGCTCTTTCGCTAAAGCAATTTGCTTTGCTTCTTGTACTTTCTTATTTTCTTTAGTTATTGGAATATAGTGATAAGGAATATTTAATCTTTCCGCAACGTATTGAAATTTTTTATGATTACTTACAATCAGTGGTATTTCAATATTCCAATCGCCACTTTCATAACGAGAAAGTACATCAAAAAAGCAATGACTATATTTAGAAACAAAGACACAAACTTTGGGTTTGTAATCACTAAAAGACAGTCGCCATTGTAAGTTGAATTTATTGGCTATTAAAGTTTCAAAAAAGTCGCCAATTTTATCTCTTGGGATTTGGAATCCTTCCAAGGCCCATTCTACACGCATAAAGAAATGATTTTCATGATTATCAACGTGTTGATCTAAATCTAAAATATTCCCATCATTCTTTAGTAAGAAGTCTGTGATGGCAGCTACTATGCCCTTTTGATCTAGGCAATGCAATAACAAGATAGCCGTACTTTTCTGATCTTTCATACCTAGATAAAATTGCAAAAACTAGACCATGATTAGACTTTATTCGCTTAAAAAGAATCTTTGAAATGAGGTCTAAGAATTTTTAATCCAAAGGCCATTAATAAGCAGGATAAAGCACAAATGACCCACATAAAATCATACCCCAACTCATCTACAAATGGTAAAAAAGCAATCGGGGCAAAGATGAATGAAATCGAAAAAGAAGCACTGACTGCTCCCATATAAGATCCTTTGTTTTTGCCCTCGCCTCGATGGACAGCAACGGTAGAGATATATGGAAAATTAATGATCTCACCAATGGAAATTACGGCATTGAATAAGATGATTGTAATCCAAACATTGGAAAAAGGAAACAGAAAGAATAGAAAGGAAAGTCCAATCAATATAATCCCCCAAACTAGTGGACGATAGATCAAATTTCTTTTTTCTAAAGCATAAATAATCGGCATTTCTAATGCAAATATGAGCAAGCCATTCATCATAAAAAATCTACCTATCTTATCTTCTGTCAGTGCGAATACTTCTCTAAAAAACACAGGTACTGAATACAAGATTTGGAAAAACATGATTAGCATGATCAAATTAAATAGCAGGAAAAACAAGAAAGGGTAATCCTTGTATGGTGATCCATCGCCTTTTACAACTTCTTTTTCATTAGGTTTGATGGTTATGCTACCAAGATCAAAATTGAATATTGAGTATAAAAAAAAACTTGCAAGTATACAGGTAATCCCATCTACAATAAAAATCGTATTATAGCCAATTTTAGCAATTAGTATTCCACCTACAGCAGGTCCTACAGCAATACCAAGATTGATCGCTAATCTCAACAATGAAATTCCTCTAGTAAATGTAGTCTTTGTACTGTACTCTGAAATGGCAACCATGGAGGCCGGTCTCATCAAATCTGCCACCGATATAGTAACTAAAATCCAAAGACATAGTAGATAAAAGTTTTGCACCCACGCCATGGCCACAAAACATAATCCTCCAGCAAATAAGGAAAAAAACATAATCCTAAGTGGAGGAATTTTATTGGCAAGCCACCCTCCCAAAAATGATCCAACCAAATTTCCAAAACCAAAACATGCTGTAGCTATTCCTGCTTGTGTTTTTGTCCAGCTTAAATCTTGTGTTAGGTACAAAGTCATAAATGGCACAACCATCATTCCACTGCGATTGATCAATTGAATCAACGCGATATACCATACTTCTCGCTGTATCCCACGAAAAGCATCAATATAAGTGCGTTGAATAAATGAAGTTATACCCAAATTCATCTATCATAAACAATGAATAATACGATAAGTTATGATTTCACAAACTTAGTTACTTATACCGTTAGACATTAAAAAAGGAGAAGTGCATGACACTTCTCCTTTTTTAAGACATTAGTTTATATAAATATTAGAAGTAAAAGAAATTACCGCATGATTTCATAAAGTAGACATCTCTTCCTTCAGCAGCTCTTATTCTAAAGGCATCTAAGTCTTGTCCTGATACATCCAATTGACAATATTGGTACCCGTGATAGGATCCAAAACCTAAGTTCCCTTTCTGTCCTCTATTGATTTTTGCATCTGCAATTTTGGAAGTATTAATGTCCCTAAAGCTATTGTAACCCATAGATCTTGCTACGTAATCAAGATACTTTTTGTCGTTGTCATTTGTATTATATCTATTCATCAGATTATCATAAAACTGACTAGAAGATAACGAATGACTGTTTCCAAATTGTGGATTGGTGCCAAGTTTATTTACAACTTTAGCCTCTCCGTCAGGCACTGAAAACAAAGCGGAAGCAACTCTAGTATTTGCTATTCTATCAGCTGCTTTTTTGTCCGCAGCTGCTTTGGCTGCTGCTGCTTCTGCTTTTCGCTTATCATCAGCTTCTTTCTTTTTCTTTGCTTCATCTGCTTTTCTTTTCCTTTCCGCCTCTGCATCTGCTTTCTTTTTTGCTGCAGCTCCATCCATCTTTGGCTCTTCTTTTTTAACTTCTTCAGCTTTCTTTACAGGCTCTTCTTTTTTGGTTTCAACGACCTTTTCGGTTATTACGTCATCTACCTTTTCTTCCGCATTACAACCTTTTTGTCCTAGCAACCACCAAGCTAATGCACCAAGAAGAAGAATTGGGAGTAACCACCAAATATACTTCATACAACCACCAGCACCACTCCCTCCAGCGACATTCGAATCATTACTAGTACGATTTACTGTAGTTTCTGTGTTAACTGCTTTTGCTTTGCTTATTGTGTAATCCTTATCACTACTTGCGGATACTGTGCCTGCTGCTAAAGTACCTGCTGCCATTGCTCCTGCTGCAACTGCTCCCTTTTTCTTTGAGTCTTTCTCTTTTTTTCTCTTTTTTGACGCTGCTGCTTTATCTGCCTCGAGTTTTGCTTTAGCGTCTGCATCTGCTTTTCTTTTTATGTCCGCTTTGGCTTTTGCCTCGGCATCTGCTCTTGCTTTTGCTTCTTTTTCGGCTTTGCGCTTTGCTTCGGCATCCGCTTTAGCTTTGGCATCCGCTTCTGCTTTTCTTTTTGCTTCAGCCTCTGCTTTTGCTTCGGCATCAGCCTTGGCCTTGGCATCCGCTTCTGCTTTTCTTTTTGCTTCAGCCTCTGTTTTAGCTTTTGCTTCGGCATCAGCCTTGGCCTTGGCATCTGCTTCTGCTTTTCTTTTTGCTTCAGCCTCTGTTTTAGCTTTTGCTTCGGCATCAGCCTTGGCCTTGGCATCTGCTTCTGCTTTTAACTTTGCATCTTCAGCTGCTTTTCTTTTAGCCTCTTCGTCTGCCCTTAGTTTCGCATCGACTTCGGCTTTTGCTTCCTCTTCAGCTTTTCTCTTTGCTTCCGCTTCCGCTTTCGCCTTGGCTTCTGCTTCAGTTTTTGCTTTAGCATCTACCTCGGCTTTCAACCTTGCTTCTTCTGCAGCTTTGTCTTTACTTCCACCAGCTAATCCGCTAGCTCCTAGACCTATAGCACCGACACCAGTAGCTACCGCGGTGCCGCCTCCAGAACCTAAACCTTCTCCTTCTTTTGATTTAGGATATTTACCACTGATCAACATCTTTTCTGCTTTGGAATCAGATCCATCTTCTTTTTGAGAAGCGATTAGGCCCTTCCAGTCAGAATTTGCGGCAAACTTTGCTTGTCGAGACCAATCTGATGGATCAATAATTTGATATTTATCACCATATTTATCCAAGGTTGTTTTTAAGTCTGCTGGAGACTTAGATGCTAAAAGACTCCAATTAGTAATTGCATTTTCTACTAAAACAGACTCCATTTTAGGGCCAATTCCTTCTATGACTTGTAAGTGGGTATTTGACATTCGTACATTATCATACGAACCTCCAATCAATCCTTTTTGCAATAAGATCTTTTCTGCTTTAGATTCAGAACCGTCTTCTTTTTGTAATTTTATCAATTCATCCCAATCCTTACTTGCAGCACTTTTTGCCTCTATTCGCCAATTGGAAGGATCTATAATTTGATATTTATCACCATACTTTCCAAGAATATCTTTTATACTACCTGTTGACTTTGATGCCAATCCATCAAAAGTGGAAATGCCATTTTCATTTAAAACCTCTTCCATCTTTGGACCAATTCCTTCAATCATTTGTAAATGATCACCCTTTGATCCTCCTTCTGAACTCATTGCTATTCCAGCTCCGGCGGCAGTTGCAATACCCGTCGATGCGGCAGCAGCATTTGTCTCAAGTGCATTTTTTGTGTCTGATGATTCTTCCTTGTTCGCTGATTTTTCACCCTTTGGATAACTTCCACTTGCCAACATTTTTTGAGCCTTGGATTCGGAACCATCTTCTTTTTGTGAGGCGATCAGTACGTCCCAATCTGATTTCGCAGCAAAGGATGCTTGTCTTGCCCAATCTGAAGGATCTATGATTTGGTACTTATCTCCATATTTACCTAAAATGGTTTTCAATTCTTCCGTCGACTTAGAAGCTAGTGCAGACCAGTTAGATATATTATTCTCCTTTAATACGGATTCCATCTTCGGACCTATTCCTTCTATAACTTGTAAATGGGAGTCTTTCATTAAGACATTATCGTAAGATTTCCCAAGTACTCCTTGTCGTAATAACAATTTTTCTGCCTTTGAATCTGAGCCATCTGCTTTTTGAAAAGAGATTAATCCATCCCAATCTTTTTTGGAAGCTAAGGTGGCTTGTTTAACCCAATCTGATGGGTCGATGATTTGGTACCGATCTCCATATTTACCCAATATGGTTTTTAATTCATCGGTAATTTTTGTAGCCAAATCATCACAGTTTTGAATTCCATTTTCATTCAAAATAGATTCCATTTTGGGGCCTATGCCTTCAATGATTTGTAGGGTGTTTGTTTTCATAGTGTAAAAAGTTAGTTAATACTTGATGTATATTTTCAAATATGATGAGCTGTTAAACAATGAAAATCGAATAATTTGGAATAGGAATTCGGCGTATATGAGTAAAATAGTAAAAATTTCAGACATCCTACAATCTTACATACTACTAATTAACCTAACAATTGAATTGAAAAGTTCAATATTCTAAGAAATTCCTTGGAAACATTTCTTTTATGTGGAGATGGATTAAAGTATTAACATCTTAAATAATCCTATTTATAAAAATAAACACCTTAAAATCTTCGGGTAATGCTATTATATTTAATTATAAGACTTTAGGTTAGGTCTATGTACTAAATTCATGACTGATTACAAAAATTGGGAATTTTCTTACGTGAAAAGAGGTACCTTGAATTAAACTCTTGTGTATAGGATCAAAAAAGGATTTCATTCTACAGCACCTTGATTAATTTAGCTACTTCATTGAAGTCTTTTTCCTTATTATAAAAGCGGATAAAGTAAATACCCACAGGTACATCTTCAATATTCAATGTGAAAAAATTGTTTTCAATGTCAATCGCATTGTTACGCAATAACCGACCATCTGATGTTAGTAATTGTAATTGCACTTCACCTTGGAAATTATATTGTACTCTCAACTCATTATCGCTTTGCAAAAAAGTTGGGAAGAATTGAGTTTCTTCAAAGAAATCAAAACCTGAACAGTCTTCATCTATTCCGTTATCTGCTACATCTTGTGCTCCTGGAAATGTTTTATTGGCTTTGTCATCACAGTCTAAACTGTTTTCTACAAACCCTGCAGGAGGATTTGAAATACAAGTATCAATCATCATATCTTCATTTCCAAACCCATCATTATCTTCATCCATAAAGTATATATAGCGCTGAAGACCGTTATTTACATTTCCATCACAATCATTATCAATGGCATCACATGTTTCGGTCTGATTTGGGAATATCCGATCATCAAAATCATTGCAATCGTCAGAATTATCTACGTAGCCGATGGGTGGGGTGACAAAGCATGTATCTATAGACATTTCCAATTCACCAAAACCATCTTCATCCGTATCTAAATAAAATCTATTTTGTGGTAATCCATCATTTACAAGACCATTGCAATCATTATCAAAATCATCACAATCCTCTGAAAGACCTGGATTCATAAGTGGATTATTATCATCACAGTCTTCAAAATTATAATATCCATCACCGTCTACATCATTATAATAATATTCATTGGCTTTAAAAAACACATCTTCGGCTATTTTGATTCCTATTTTACGACCTGGAATATCATCAGCAGGAGGGTGAATACCTCCCCATATTCTAGATAAGCTGGTTTGGTTTGAGGCATCTCTGTAGGTGGCCCACTCCAATGTTATCGTTTCTGATGGTCCTTCTTCAAAAACAAGAAACTCATTTATTGGGGCTTCAAATTCTCCAACACCACCTGGAAAAAACGCATCACCTGTGAGCGCTGTTAAGATCTCAGCAGCGGCTCTTGAGTAAGTGGAATGTCCGGATATATATCCTGCAAAATTTGGGGTAACAAAAGTAGGACGTTGGTATGGCCACCAATTCTCAAGCAGTATCCATCCTACATTGGCAGTATTAATTTCTGGATCAAAAATATAGTCTGGTCCTCTCCAGGTATATACTTTTATTTTTCCTAAATGCTGTCCTGCAGATCCTGCCAATGGATCATCTTCGTCTTCAACTATTTCTATAAAACCTTCTTTCAAAGGCGCTCCAAGAGGAGAATAGTTATCTAAATTGGGGTCCGTACTCTGTCCGTTTTCAGCCATAGCACGGATTGCTGATATGGGCCTCAGATAATCATACCATCCTTTTATCCCCCAAGCCGAAATAGCACAATCATGCATTGCACCCCCTAACATAAAGTAGGCTTTTACATCATATTCTAAATCTTCTTCTATTAGGTGAGTTCCTTGATATTTTCTCTCAAATTCAGGTTGATCCATTACATAGTTTAGAATAGTAAACCAATGTCCTGGAGGAGTCTCTGAATCTGGACCATCTGCCCAAAATTCGGCTAAGACTCTAGCATAATCACCCCTTTTAACAATATTCGGTTCGTACGGTTCTCCTGTATGCGGATTCACGTCATGCCCCGTTGAGCCATCACCTCCGTCCATGAGGTTGTAGTAGTCTTTATATTCTTGAAATGTTGTAGGCAATTCATCTTTATTCCCAGATGCTCCTGGTGATATATCCCATAAGGTTTCGTCATTAGAATCTAAATGTGCTCCCCACGCCAAGACTAATTCAAATCCCCATAAATATTCTTCGTTATTTCCAAGTGAATCTACTAAAGGTGGAGGACCTGGATCATGATAAACAATATAATCGAAATCATCTCGGTTATACACATTCGCATCATTCATTGTTAGTCCAAAAGGTTCTACTTGTCCCCATTCTGGGCCTAAAAAAGGCGGTGTATTTCCTGGAATTTCATTTCCTGATTGATCAATAAATACATCTAATGTTAATGGTTGCCACCGATTTAAATCTATGATGTTTGGATTTCCTGGATTATCTACAAATAGTGGTGGATTTACCGGTTGGTAGAATTGATTGGTATAATTAAAGACTTCATTTGAGCCATCTTGTAAGGCAAAATCAATCAATTGTTCAGACATATAATTTCCTAAAGCTGCTGGATCTCCGGTTGTATAATCTGTACTTATATTGAAGCTATTATAACCTAATTCTTCCATTTTATCATTCAAAACTCCTAAAAACGTGAAGTAGCTTGGAGAAAATCGATACCTATACCTCAAAAAATTGTACGCAAAATGTGAAATGGCCTCTTCTCTTGATTCTTCAATGTTATCTGGAAATGGAAATTCCTCAAATACTACCTGAATTCCGTTCACTTCATTCCCTAGCAAATAAGGTTCTGCAACTTCATCAAAAACAGCCCAAATATCATACATTCCTAAAGAAAGATGCCACAAATTCCTAGCATGTACAGTAGGTCTAGCATTATCTCCTCTTATACCATCAAGGGTAACTTCGGTCCATTGTCTTGCAACACTATGCTCTTGAGATTTTGATGTGAAAGCAATTCCTATTATTAGAAAACTAAAGATAAGCCTTTTCATATTTATAATTTGTGAGCACAAAAATACAATACTACCATATAACAACAATAATTAATGTGTTATTAACTTTTATGGATTATAATTCTTTTATTTCATTAAGGAGTTTATTGGCTTCAGAAAAGTCCAGTTGTTTCTTTTTTGCTTCGGATATGGCTTTTTGCACTGACTCCCTAGCTTCTTTCTTGTTCCCCTTGTTGTACAATAATCTTGCTCTACTTAGATTATATGCATATCCACTTTTTATCTCTATACTATCCATCAATTGCTCAAGCTCTTTCAATTCCTTTTTAGATACTTTTTCTTGAAGTCGAAACGATACATAATTAGTGATAATGGATTGGTTACTGCCATTAAAGTCCTCTATATAATCACCTGCTAATGCTAGATACTCTTTCTTTTTATCTTGCTGCTCTAAGCGATCTAAGTAGTATAAATATGCATTTTCTTCTCCTCTTTCAGAATCTAACAAGTTGAATAATTTTACCGATTCTTGGAAGTTAGGTCGAGGATAACCTGAGTGTAATTTATTAGAAACTAAAATGTTCATTGTTCTATCGATCGCATCTTTACCAATCATTTTTTCAAAAGATTCTCGATTCAATACAAAAAAGTCAAACTCAGGCGTATCCGTATTGTAAAGAAAGTCATAAATAAACTTCATGTTCTTTTCAGTGGACCATACATCTTGAGTATTTAAATATTTTTTGGCAGATATAAGATGGCTACCATCATTAAATTGAATTCGGAAATATGCTTCTTGATATAGAATTTCTGGTGGGATATTATTCAAATTAGCATCTAATACATATAGCACTTTTTCATTTTCTTGGGTAACTATATTATTTTTCTCTGCTTTCATTGAGGAGGGTCCCATTTCTGGGCCTCTAGGTGCATTAATTTTAGTACCATTTAGGGTTCCTGCTATTTCTTCCTTTTTATTTTTAATCGTAGTGTTTTCATCCTGTTGAACCTTGTTGTCTATCTTATTTTGACTATTTGAATTTGCAGTGTTTGAATTTGGAGTGTTTGAATTTGCAGTTTTTGAATTTGCAGTTTTTGAATTTGGGGCTTTCACAATTTCTTTTTCGATCGTCTCACTCTCAGGTACTGCTTTCTCAGGTTCTATTTTCTTTTGTTCCCCTGCTTCAGACGTTGATTCTGTTTCACTATTTTTTTCTAATGTATTGAGAGTTACTTCTGTTTCTTCTGGAAGGAGAAGATCTGACTCAACTCTTTTGACTTCAGCAGGTTTACTAATTATTTCTTTCTCGACAAAGGGTGGTGGAGGTGGAGTAGTTATGGGTTTCTGTTCCTCGACAGCCATGACTGCCAAATTCATAAGTTCAATATCGTCGATCAATTTATCGACCTTAAATATGACCGTACCGTCTTTATCAATAAATATAATTGTCGGTAAAAATGCGATACCATATCTTCGTCTAAAATCGTCCCCAAACTCCTCTTCCATGTTGACTTTGACATTGATAAAGTTCTTATTAAAGTATTTGGCCAGAGATCTTTTTGTAAATATTAAATCGTATTCCTTGCAGGGTTGACACCATTCTGCATAACTATCTACAAATACTTTTTGTCCCGAAATATTAGCTCTCTGCAAGGCTGCTCTTAGTGAAATTTCAGCAAAATTAATCTGCGCAACTAAGAGGTTAGAAGCTAGAGAAAGAAAAATAAGGAGTATCGTTTTGGTCTTTAGATTCAATGTTTTCAGCCTATGATTGACTTTCTAAAAATTTAATAAATTGTTCAATCCGATTTGTTGGCTCACCTGCTTCTTTCGTTTTATCAAATAACATTTGAGCTATCTCTATAGCTTTCTCTTTGTTTCCTGCTTTCAAAAGAAATTGAGAGTACACCATAAAATCTTCATTTTTACACTCTTCACATTTCAAGATTTCATCATACCACTTCATCATTTCTTTCTTTGCATCATCATTCTTTTTTTGATAAGAATCTATTTCCACTACAAGCATTTTGTACGTTTCGTAATCTTTGCCTGATTTCTTGATGTATTTTTTGGCGTGTTTTGCCCACTCATCATATCCTTGAAATGCCTTAGCATAAGACATTTTTGCTCTATGTTCGAATGCATCTGATTGAGAAGGAACAGCAAGTTTTACTTTATCAATGGCTTCATTTAATAAATCTTCGTATTCATATTCAATGGCTTTATCGACTGTCTTAAGACCTGCATTTACTATCTTCTCTTCAAAAGTTTCCTTAGAACTAGACTTAATTGCTTCAGATTTTAGTTCTAACAGTTGATCAAATAGCTTGGAATCCAATTCAGTAACGGCTTCTAAAAGTAATTTTGCCTTTTCTTGTTTACTTATTTTAGGTTCTTCGCGCAAATATTGGTTGGCGATCGGTAAACTCGGCTTTCCTACCTTATTTAGCTCTTGGATGTAGGTGTAAACCAATTCGAAGTCACGGTCACCATTCTCAAATTTCTCTGCGTAGGAGCCACTTCGATCATTACTTGATAGGGCTGTTTTGCCCTCTGCTATCAGTTCTTCACCACCTCTTCCACCAACCACTTTACTCAGAATATCACCTTCTTGATTTATAAAATATAAGGTGGGATAGGCTGAAACAGGATACTTCATTCCAAATTTCATCCCTATTTCTTTTTCCATATCTAATTTCATGTTTATGAAATTATCATTGAAAAAAACCCCTACTTCTTCTAAAGTAAAAATGTTTTTTGCCATTCTTTTGCATGGTCCACACCATGTTGTAAATGCATCTACAAATATTGGTTTGTCTTCTACTTGAGCTTTTGCTAAGGCTTCGTCCCAATTTCCATGAAAGAATTCTATGCCTTGACCAAAAACAAAAATGGGCAATAATGCGAATATAAAAATGATGTTCTTTTTCATTTACAATTGTGTTGTGTGTTGTACGAAACACACTTTTATAAGAAATAATTTAAAATAACGTCTAATTTATTAAATTAAGTATGGACTTGAGAAATTCATGAGACAATAAAAATAGTAATAATCTTAGGCTTTTGCTTGGTGCAATTGGTCAATAACATTTTTTTAATATCTATGACTTCTTTTGCACCAAACCTTGTTTTATCTAAGAATAACTAGTTTTCCAAAACCTTTTTTGAAGTGATCGGACGTATTTCCTAGCTCTAATTGACCAAAATCTGTATCCATATCCGTATAGAATTTATAGATATATACTCCATTTGCTAATTTACTTCCAAAATCATCCGTTCCATCCCATTTATATTCGGTTCTATTTATTCCTAAATGGATGGGACCTAATTCCTCTTGTGTAATCTCTTTTACTACTTTTCCACTCAGACTCATAATTTTTATATGATAACTATCCGGCAATTCTGCACCCGTCATTGTAAAAATAAATTGAGTTTGGGTAGAAAATGGATTTGGATAGGTCAATACATTAGAAAGCATCTGTTCTAAAATTACTTGGAACGAAACCGTGTATGGTTGATCTCCAGAGAAATTCCCGGATGCATCTTTTCCTTGAACATACAAGGTATATTCTCCTTCTCCTAACGAAGGAGTATATTCAATACAAGTTGGGTCTCCTTCTTCTGCAGGCGGGATAAAATTTATATCATCACTTGAGATTTCGACGAATTCTGTATTGCCATCTGCATCCTTATATTCTAGCGTAATTTCAAAATTCTCTGGATCATCGTTTACTAAAAACGTATTGTCGTCAGAAAGTACAATTTTAATGACGGGAGAAGGCGAAACAATGTCGCCATCTATAATTCGGACTCCATCAAATGTTACATCTAAGGTCGGGTTGAGATCATCGCCTGCGACAAGAAATCTTAAAAATCCTAAATTGTTGAATCGATATTGTTCGGGCTGGTCTTGATCTGGATTTACTTCGACACGCAACTCATAAAGACCACTAAGGCTACTTGTTTCTTTTTCGTAATCTACTCGAATTTTATTGCCAGCAGTAACTTGTTCGTACCTTTCTGTAGCAGAAGTTTCATTATTCTGCCTATCGATGAATGTGTATTTGACCAGCATACTGTCCATATTCGATTCGCTAATATTTTCTATATCATAGCCTAGTAGTAAGGTCTCTCCTCTTGGAATGGTATCGGATTGAAAAACAAAATTTTCTTCTGCACTGATTACTACATCTGGTAATGGCTTGTATACGACCCTCCAATAATCTAGATCAGGAGCCGAATTTGTAATTACATCCGTACTATAATATTCTAACCTTAGACAGGGATAAGTTGCCGCATTTACAGCCGACAAGTCATATTCCGTATTCTGGACATTGTAAACAAGCGTATCTTCTTGTCCCGTTGGTGTTACACCAAATAGGCTAATTCTAAATTCATCTTCTGTCTCCTCAAAATTTTCTACCTCCCAAAGTAATTTTTCCCATTTTTGCGCAGGACCAATTTTAGTAGAAAACATGGTCCCTTCAAACCAACTTCCTTCTATGGTAATAATTTTATTAATTTCTTGAGGATCGTCAACGTCTCCCAATTCTTCTTCTAAAACTCCTCCATCTTTTTTATAAGCAAAAATATATGGTCTGTTGACACTTCCAATATCTCTTATCATTTGAGCCCCTTGAGATTCAAAGGCACTGAAAAAATCATTATCCCATTCTTCTGCAGATGTAAATTCTCCTGGTTTATCCGTGGTTGCTGCGATAACAAAATACCCTTCTGGAATTTCATTATTCATAAAGTTTATACACTCTTGTCTTTCTTGTTCCGTATCTGTTCTAAAAATCCATATATCTTGAGAGCCTGCATTTGCCCTATTGTCTGCTCCTAAAGTACCGTTGCCAGGACAAGGTATTGGTACAATAGTATTAGGGTCCATGACGACAAATGCCATACCTAAAGAATCGACATTAAAAACCGCCCCAATTCTACTTTCGTTATATCGCACTTCTAAGTGATCTGTGCTTGTAATTCTAACCGGACAAATAATCTTCAATTCATTGAAATCAGAAACATATTCAAAATCCCGAGTTGAGGAATCTACTTCCATCGTACTAAAATCATCTTTAAAATATTGGTAAAGATGACTTTGATTCCAACCATTATCAAACTCCTCCATAAAAATAAATGAGCTATAATTCCAAACATCTCCTGCTTGAGAATTGGCTGCTTGAATTCTCCAATAATACACCGTGTTATTCAAGAATGTCATTTCTGGATTCCAATCGATTAATCCTCCATTTACAGTAAGTGTCTCTTGTACTAAGAGATTACTATTAAATAATTCTGTTGTATCTATTTGGATATTATATGAATTTGTCTCAACAAACGCATTTCCAGTAGATGATCTAAGAATTAAGTCTTGATCATTCGTTATGGCAAATTCTGTTGGATGGTATGGTAATGGATTGTCACTTACAACATAGAAACAGTAACCTTCCAATTGGAATGATCCATTAATAGAATTATTTGATTCTGCAGATGGATTCGGAAATTCATCTATTTTATTTTGTTGATCAATGATTACCTCTATGGTATTTTTCCCCGCTGCGGCTAATCCATTTAGAGCTAAAGTCTGAGAAATAGTACTAGAATTAGCCGGAGTTGCAATAGTTATATCAATAGAATCTGTTTGGGTACCATAACTATGTAAAATCTTTAAATCAAGACTATCTGGAAGGTGTTTTCCCAAGTTTATCACATCAAATTTTAAATCAAAATTATCTACGTTGGTAGAAATCACTTCTGGTTCAGTTCTAAAGCTTGTAATGGATGGTGTATAATCTGGGCCTTCGTGTGAATATAAAATTAATGACGGATCTCCATGATATGTTAGTTGTTCTTCTAAAGTTACAAGACGAAAGTAGATATTAGAAAAATAATCATTTCCTGGTATAGGCGCACCGATGGTGTCGACATAGTTTAATTTTAATGCTTCTTGAATAGCCAAACCTATTGGCTGTCCGTAAAGTTTATCTCCGATAAACTCATACATGTCTCTTCCTTGTACAAACTGTTCGTTGATATATGCTGTAGAAGAAGATGCATAAAAACCGATAGATCCATTATTGGGATATAACACAAAGTCCTCACTGATACCTTCTGCTTTAGTATGTATATTCCCTGAATGACAACCTAGCGAAAAGATAACAGGTAACCGTTCTGCGTTTGATAATTTTGATGGATCTTCAATACTAAAATCAAAGGTTCCTACGGCAGAGTGACCAAAAAATGTAATGAGTGCACAACCGGCATCAATATCATTTATGATTGCTTCAGAAATAGAATTTTGGATTGGGTCTGATGTGGTTTTTTGATATTTGTTTATTGTAGCTCCAAACATGTTTTCCTTTAGCACGTCTCCCATTTGATCTAGATAATTACTAATAATATTTTGATTGTTAGCATCTCCTCCACTTAAATGGATTACCTTTTTCATCCAAAGTTTATCTTCTATTGTTTGAGCTGTATTTTGTCGTGCATCCTCAAAGGTCATAATCTTATCAAGGTATGTTCTAATTTCATTTTTATCTTTTACTGCTATACGTCCAACTGCCATGATTGGATATGGTCTATATTCTTCTGCAAACAATAAATTATCAGAACCGGGTTGACCGAATGTGGGAACAAAGTTTTCAAGTTGGGTCTCTTTTCTTAGAACACCATATTCGTGCGCTTTACCTATAATAAATGAAAATTGCCAATCAGGCCATTTGTCCTTCATATAAAGAGCCCAATTATTTATACTTATAGGATTGCCTTGAATACCATAGCCAAACTGATCTCTAATGTCAGAGTATTCAGCGATCATGACATTTTTTTCTCCTCCTTCCGAAGATTCTTTGAATTCTTTATATTTCTGAATCCAATTTTCCCCATTCTCATCATCACTATTTAATTCCTTACTAGTAAGTATGATAAACTCTGGAGAACTTTCCTCATAGTTTACAAATTCTATATCTTGGAAGTTATTTATCGATTGTGGTTGAGCATAAATAAATAATTGTCGTTCTTCTTCTGGTACTTCCAAAATAAACTTTATAGTACCTGAAGTAGAATTTGCAGAAAGACGTTGGTTATTATTTACATCTATTACAAACACCTCTCCTGATTGAGCGCCAAAGTTCTCAAGCTCAATATATTTATCAAATGAATACTTGTCTATATTAAAACTGAAGTTACTAGAACCGTTTGCATTAAATTCTCTAGGGTATGAAAGATTTGCATAAGCGATTGAATTTCTATCAAAATTACTGGCATTTCCATATACATCCAAAACATTGTTTTCCTTAAGGTCTTCGATTAAGATTTCATATTCATAATCTTTTACTTGATAACCGTTGTGCGTTTCGTTTTCGATGAGGTCATCATTAAATTCCATTCTTAGAATATGAGTACCTGAATTTTGTCCAACTCTTAAGCTTAGATTTGCAAAATTTCCAGCATTGGATATATTAGAAATATCAAAGTCTATATCGTTCTCCTTCTCCATCGGAGTCCCAAAACCCTCAGTAATATAGAAATGAGAAAATCTTACGTTTTCGGCATTTATTACTGGATAAATATTATTGCTGTTAAATATTTGCAAGTCATCCGCCATATAAAAAGACTCTTTAGCTGGTAAGTCCCCGCCCAAATCATTTTCTAGCTCTTCAATTCTCGGATTTGTAGTAGCATTTTCTTCCCAAGTAAGAAAATATGCTCGGCCATCACTAAACATGCTATACAGAGGGTTCATTTGTTGGTTTTCCCAATCATCATATAAAGGTTGCTCTAATTCTCCTTTATTACTTTGTCCAAAAAATTCTACATAATCTCCTGGACCAAAGTCTCCCGCCTTGGTAATGTATAGAGGAACTAATTTTCCAAATGAATAAACCTGAACTTCTCTACCTTTTATATCGGAAGGCAAGCCTTGGGCTACTAAATCTTCATAGCTTATTCTATAAATATCATCTTGGTTGATGATAAACTTTTTATAGCTTTTGGAGAAATCTATCCATTCGTTTCCAAATAAACTTTCGCCTTGAAAATTCATTTGACCCTTGACAGATATGGATAAAAACAGAATTAGGAAGCCTATCAATGAGGACTTTACGTTGTAGATACACATAGTAATTTCGTTAGAACAAGAAAACCTTACTGAAATTTGGGTGTTGAAAAGTATCCTATAGAGATTGTATAACGTATTTATTGCAAAAATACATACATATTAATACAAAAACTGTCTTGGTAAAACGATTTTAGGCTTTCAATGTTAGTTTCACTACTGTTAAGACTTGTGTTAACTAAATATATGCGGTTCCATGAGTGGCTTTACTTCGATTTGGTTTCTATCATATTTACTTCAATCCTTGCGATTTATCTTAGGATAACTAATTTGCCAAACCCTTTTTTTATAATGTTCAGCCTTATTTCCTAGCTTAGGATGTTCAAAATCTGTGTCCATATCTTTGTAGAATTTATAAATATAGACTCCATTTTCAAGCTTGCTTCCAAATCATCGGTTCCATTCCACTTGTATTCTGTTCTATTTACTCCTTAATGTATCGGTCCTAATTCCTCTTGGATTATTTCTTTCACGACCTTCCCACACAAATTCATAATTTTATTATGCTAATTATCTGGCAGTTCTTCGCCTGTCGTTGTAAATATAAATTGAGTTTGGGTAGAAAATGGATTAGGATATGTCAAACATTTGAGAGCATTTGATGTAAAAATCACTTGAAAACAAACCGAATAAGGATGCTCATCTAAGAAGTTTCCGGATGCATCCTTCCCTTGCACATAGATCTTATATTCTCCTTCTCCAAATGTTGGCGTAAATTCTAAAAAAGTTGGATCGCCTTCCTATGCTGGGGAATAAACATGACCTGATCGCTGTCCATATCTATATTTTCTAGCGTCCCGTCTGGATACACTATTCTAATTTAAAAATTATCACCATCCGAATTCATTAAAAAGTATCGTCTGTCAAAACGATTTTGATGGTCGGGTTCGGAGAAACTATATCTCCATGTGGGGACAAATTGCTGTTATACAATTCTGTGGTATCTATTTCAATGATATAAGTCCTCTCTCCCACAAACGCATTATCAGTAGATGATCTTAGAATTAAATCCTAATCCTTGGTGATGGCAAACTCTGTCGGATGATATGGGATCCGATTATTACTCTTTACATAAAAACAATACCCATCTATTTGGAAAGAATCTTTGTATGAATTATTTTGCTCTGCTTCCGGGTTTGGAAATTCCTCAAATCTAATCGTCAAAATGATTCTACATTTGTTTGATAATTATTGTGTGAAGATTAAAAATGACTAATTCATTTAGATTCAGTATATGTTGCTCTTGATAATCTCATTCTGTTTAATTCTCCAGGTATTTTACTGGAATATCTTATTTTCAAAACTTTGGAAGTTTGAAGATAGAATAGTTGGAAATGAGAAGTCAGCACCTATTAGTATTTTAGTTTGTGCTAAAAACGAAATGGAAAATCTCAAAGAACTTATCCCGATTCTAAAATCGCAAACAGTATCTGAAAAAGAAATTTTGATTCTCGATGACAACTCTAGTGATGGTTCTTCTGAATTTGTATTAAGTAATTTTCCAAACATCAATATTGTATCTAATCCTGAAAAAATCAATGGAAAAAAACAAACTTTATATAACGGAATAGAAAAAGCCAACAATCAATTCATCTTACTTACAGATGCTGATTGCCAGCCACCTGCAACTTGGGCCCAAACAATGATATCAGCGCTTGACCAAAAAGAAATTGTTCTCGGATATAGTCCTTATAGTAAGTCTCAAGGTTTTTTGAATTTATGGATTAGGTATGAAGGGGCCTTGACAGCATTTCAATATTTTTCGGCGGCTATTGGTGGATTCCCCTATATGGGTGTAGGTCGTAATTTACTTTATAATAAGCGTTTAATCTTAGACTCCAAGTTCAAAAAGCACATCGATTTAGCTTCTGGAGACGATGATTTAACCATAAGTCAAATTGCTAATGAACAGAATACAAGCATTTGCTTAGATCCAAAATCATGGGTATATTCTGATCCTCCTAGATCATGGCTGCATTATTATAAACAAAAATCTAGACATTACAGTACATCCCACCGATATGAACCAAAGATCATTGTTTTTCTTATGTTATTTAGTTTGTCCTGGATTGGATTTTATCTAGCATTATTTTTATTGGCTTTAGGTGGGAATGTGTTGTGGGTCCTTATATTCTGGTGGTTGAGATATGGATTAAGCATCTATCCCATTACCAAACTTTGCAATAAATTCGGAATCCCTGACGCTATCAAATATTGGCCTCTTTTGGATTTCGTTTCTGTATTATATTTCATCACCTTTGCGGTCAGCACCTTGCCTAATAAAAAACAAAAATGGTGAAGCAAGATATTAGTATAATTCGTGATTACTTTGAGCATTTTACGGATGTTCAGATTTCACAATTGGATAAGTTTGCGAAATTGGTAACGGAATGGAATGATAAGATTAATATGGTTTCTAGAAAAGATATTGACATGTTAATACCTCATCATATTCTTCACTCACTAGGAATCGTAAAAACTTTTAAATTTATTCCTGGAACTAGAATATTAGATTTAGGCACGGGAGGTGGATTACCAGGTATTCCTATGGCCATCGCATATCCGGAAGTTAATTTTCATTTAGTTGATGCTCGAGCTAAAAAAATCATGGTGGTAAACGAAGTAATCGAAGCGTTGCAATTAAAGAATGTCAAAGCTGAACATATCCGTGCGGAAGAATTAAATACTAAATATGATTTTGTTGTTTCTAGAGCGGTGGCAAGACTTGACAAATTACTTTTTTGGTCCCGAAGTAATATATCTAAAAAAGAAGCAAACCCTATACCCAATGGGTTGATTGCATTGAAAGGAGGAGAGTTAAGTGAAATTAAAGCAGAAGTTCCTAAGCATGAATACATTGAACATCATAATCTAGAGGAAATATTTAAGTTAGAATATTATAAGGAAAAATATATCATTTACGTTCAATCATAGGTTTTGGATCAAATATTATTTCATATAGGCAATTTAGAATTTCGTTTGGAGCATCTAGTCGGGATCTGTGTAATTGTGTTAATTGCATTGTTCTTGAACTTGGTGATCAATAAGAAGTTTGTTCCAAATATTCTAAACTACTATGGTTTGGAAAAGGAACATTCAGCCACATTCCAACGGATGAACAGTCTACTACTTTGGCTCGTCTGTGGCTTCTGTATTATGGCTTATATGAAGATTGATTATGTAATGTTTAGTGCGGAAGAACACATTTACAAAATCAGCAGTATCATCCTCGGTTTGATCGGACTACAATTTTTCCGAGTACTCTATTGGATACTTACTAATTTTTTTATCCATCGGTTTTATTCTCAAAGGGATGATGATAAGAAATACTACCGTGAACGGCCTACTAACCAAGAACATAAAGTAAATAAGGTGGTCCTGTATATTGTATATGTTCTGGCCTTCATTTTTCTATTGAGAACATTTAATATTGATATTCCTCTTATAAATAGGACTATAAATGGGCAGTCATTTACCTTTAAGGTTTCGGGAATATTTGTTTCAATCCTCATATTTTTAATTGCTCAACTAGTTATTTGGTTATTGACGCAGTTGATTTTATATGGAGTATATCGAAATAAGAAGATCGATTTAGGCGCTCAATATGCAATTAATCAATTATTAAGCTATGTGATTTACGTGATCGCATTTGTTATTGTTTTAGATAATCTAGGGATAAACATAACAATCCTCCTTGGTGGTGCTGCAGCTTTATTAGTAGGTGTGGGTCTAGGATTACAGCAAACATTTAATGATTTTATTTCTGGTATCGTTTTACTATTCGAACGGACGGTTGCTGTTGGTGATGTCTTAGAAGTAGGAGGGACAACTGGGATTGTAAAAAAAATAGGATTAAGAGCCTCCACCATAGAAACTCGAGCAAATATTACTGTATTGGTTCCAAATTCGCAATTAGTCAATGAACAAGTCACCAATTGGACCCATTTCGATGATAAAGTTAGATTTGAAATTAGCATTGGTGTTGCATATGGAACGGATACAAGCTTGGTCCGTGATATCCTAACTGAAGTAGCAAAGAAGAATCCTTATGTGATCAAATATCCAAGCCCTCTTGTCCGGTTTAAGAGTTTTGGTGACAGTTCCTTAGACTTCACAGTTTACTTTTTTTCCCGGAATTTCATTGTTATTGAGGATATAAAGTCAGACATGAGATTTGAAATTGATCGACTATTTAGAGAGAATAATATAAGCATCCCTTTTCCCCAGCGAGACATTTGGATCAAAAAAGATAGCTAAGAGATTCATTATCAATTCGTTAATTCATCCAATCATGCCGTTAAACTCACGTTAAAAAGTATCGGCTATATAGAGAGATTTTGAGTCTAACTTACTGATTATGAAATAATTATGTAGAAAATAGCGTTTTTAGGTGAAATTTGCTTTTAGAACTTTTTTCCTTTAAAATTAGTCTTAAGATTTACAAAGCGTATTTTTGGGCACTAAATAAATGTCTGAAATACATTTCTTTAATATTAAAAGTAAAAACAATGAAAAAGTTATTTTTTAGTCTATTGATCATGGGGCTTTTTACGACAGGAATAATGGCTCAAAGAATTGCGATCGTAGATGTCAATGATATATTGTCAAGTATGAGTGCTTATGAAGCTGCACAAGCAGAAATAGATAAAGTTGCCGCTGAATGGGAACAAAGTATTGCTCAAGAATATGACAACATTAAAAGTCTATACAACAAGTATCAAGCAGAACAAGTACTACTCTCGGATGACATTAGAAAAGAAAGAGAGAATGAAATAGTTGCTAAAGAAAAAAATGTTCGTGACCTTCAAAAAAGAAGATTTGGACCAGAAGGAGACTTATTTAGAAAAAGACAGGAATTAGTGAGTCCAATACAAGATCAAGTATTTGCAGCGATTGAAGAGTTTGCTAAGGATAAGGGATATGATATAATCTTGGATAGAAGTAGTTCCGCTGGAATTCTTTTTACGAGTGATGATTTCGATAAAACATCTGAGGTAAAAAGAGAATTAGGAATTAGATAAACAACACGTATATACAAAATAAGAAACTGATTTTAATATGAAAAATTTAATCAAAATACTTTCCGTAGCCTCAATGGTTTTCTTTGTTGCTATATCCGCTCAAGCACAAAAATTTGGCTATCTAAATAGTCAAGCTTTAGTGACAAGCATTCCTGAAGTAAAGGAAGCAGAAGCGAATTTGGAGACATTCCAACAACAGCTAGAAAAACAAGGACAAGACATGCTTGCAAAGCTGCAAACAAAATACCAAGATCTTGAAAGAAAACAAGCTCAAGGTGAGATTTCTCCTAAGCAACTTGAAGTTGAAGGAGAAGGACTGAAGATGGAAGAACAAAAATTGCTGGAATTTCAGCAAAGTAGTCAGCAAAAAATCATGGAAAAGAGTGAGTCTCTTCTTAAGCCTATAAGAGACAAAATCCAAAGTGCCATTGATGAAGTAGCAGCTGAAAATAGTTTTACCTACATTTTCGATTCCAGTACCGGTTTTGTTTTGTATGCTGATAACTCCACAGATGTGAGTGAATTAGTAAGAGCTAAATTGGGAATATAATCCTTGTCAAAAGATACACGTCCAATAGGGATATTTGATAGTGGCATTGGCGGACTTACGGTCGCTAATGCCATTAATCGTTTACTGCCTAATGAGTCTATTATTTATTATGGGGATTCTGCGCATTTGCCGTATGGCGATAAAAGTGCTGATGCAATACGATTCTTTTCATTGAGAATTGCAAAATTCTTTATCCAACAGAATTGTAAAATAATCGTGATTGCTTGTAATTCTGCTTCTTCTACGGCATATGATACTTTGATAGATTTTTTTGGAGAAGAAATAATATTTATAAATGTAATTGATCCTTTGGTCAATAATGTCCTTGACTTAGGATTTAAAAATGTGGGTGTAATCGCAACAAAAGCAACCATTGCCACAAATGTATATCAAAGTAAGTTAAGAGCCGGCAATCCTACAATCCAGGTTAATCAATTGGCGACCCCTTTACTTGTTCCCATGATAGAAGAAGGATTCCACAAAAATCAAGTTAGCCATAGTATTATATCTAACTATCTTGATAGAAAGGAATTTGCGAATATAGAGGCCTTACTTCTAGCATGTACTCACTATCCATTGATCAAAAATGAAATCCAAGAATTTGTATCCGATCAAATTAAAGTCTTAGACCCCAACGAAGCATGTGCTTCTCAAGTAAAGGATACTTTGATCAAATATAATATAATCAATCGTGGCGATAAACTAAAAAAAGATCTATTTTATGTTTCTGATTTCTCTCCCTCCTTTCTTGAAACCACAAAAATGTTCTATGGAGAACAGGTAGATCTACAAGAAGCATTGATTTGGAAATAATAACGCTTATAATATGTTAAAGTACATTTAATACCCTTGCCACTCTATGCATCATCAGTTACCTTTGGAAAGTTTAAAAAAACAAATATGAAACACTATACACCTTTATTTTTTCTATTCCTTATCAGCCAGTTCAGTTTTGCGCAAATTGATACCGCTCAATTGATTAAAAGCGCCCAAAGTTATACGGATGCCTATATCAATCAAGACTTTGATGCTATGGCTGATATGAATCATCCAAACATGTTATCTTTCGGGACGACCAAAGAGTTATTAAGCAAAGATCTAAAAACCGACAAAGAAACTTTAGAAGGTTTTGGTTTTGAATTCAAGGAAGGAGAGGTGACTGTACCAACTGTATTTCATGAATCTGCAGGAGAAGTACTTTGTTTTGTTCCTCAAGTTTTTCTAATTGATATTTCTGGAGAAGAATATCAATTCACAAAATTCATTTTGGCTTCTTCTAATACAAGTGGATCGAATTGGTCTTTCGTAAGTCTTGATCGTTTCGATGAAGCTAGCTTGGGAGATTTTATTCCTAGTTATACAAGTGAATTATCATGGCCAGAAGAAGTTTCTATGATTCCGACTCGTGCCATCATAAAAAATCCTTTACCAGAAGGTGCTATAGAAGTAAAATCTAAGGGTAACTAAAGAAAGAAAATAAAGAATAAAATAGGTTGATTCGTCTAATGACAAATCAACCTTTTCTTTTATCTATAACTTTTTTTTCTATTTGAAACTCCAATTATATTTTCCTATTTCAGTAAGACAATGTTTCAATAAATCTATTGAAGACTTAATGTCTTGTTTGTGAGCCATTTCTATAACCTGATGTAAATACCTCGTCGGTATAGAAATTCCTCCGGCGATCGAACCACCATTGCTATATCTTTGCATCCCTGCCGTATCCGTACCTCCTGCTGTCAATATTTCTAATTGGTGTGGTATCTTTTTCTTTTTGGCCGTCTGCTTCATAAATTCTACCATTCTATAATCGCATATTGTCATTCCGTCAAGCACCTTTATCGCAGTTCCGCCACCTAGGCTAGTTACTTTTTCGTGTGGTGCCGCATTCGGTAAATCATACGCTAAAGTGACATCCAAATTAATTGCAAAGTCAGGATTTATTCCTGAAGCAGCAGCAGTCGCTCCTCTGATTCCTACTTCCTCCTGTACAGTAAAAGCAGCATAAATATCATATGGCACACTCTTTCCTTTCAATGCTCTCAGCGTTTCCAACAAAATAAAAACAGAAACTCGATTATCTAATGATTTGGCATTGACACAATCCCCCATTTCTATAAGTTCTCGTTCTCTTGTAACTGGACTACCTACAGAGATCAACTTCTTTACTTTTGCTACAGGTAATCCTGTGTCTATAAAGTATTCTATGATCTTTGGTGCTTTCGACCTTTCGTCGGAAGACATGACATGGATTGGTTTGGTGCCCATGACACCAATAATGTCTTTTGTACCATGTATAATCACCCTTTGAGCGGTGAGCGTCTTAGGGTCAAAACCACCTAATGTATGGAATCGCAGGAAGCCTTCATCATCGATGTGAGTGACAATAAAAGCAATTTCATCCATGTGAGCTGCTACCATGACACGCTTTTTCTCTTTCCCCTTCTTGATCCCAAATACAGTGCCCATAGCGTCTGTCTCTACATTATCAACAAGACCTTTGAGCTCTTTCATTATTAAGGCACGAATAGGTTGTTCATACCCTGGAGCACCCGGACATTTGCAAATGTCCGCTAAAAGTTTAGTATTAATCATTTCTATTTGTCTTCATATATTTAATTAAACCGTACAAATAAAGCAATTTCTTAAACGAATATCAAAAGACGGGGAATTTCCGTTCTTTTGTTTTGTAATTTTAACTTATGTCCTTACTTAGGCAGTTTGCTAGTCAAACGATAATTTATGGTGTTGGTCATATCCTTTCTAGGATTCTGTATTTTTTGGTCCTCAATGCCTACCTCACGCGTAAGTTAACAGATACGTATGAATATGGTCTATACAGCGACATGTATGCTTATGCTACCTTATTGATTGTAATATTGTCCTACAGAATCGATACGGCCTTTTTTCGATTTGGAAGTAAAGAAGGAATGCTAAATAAAGCCTTCAGCTCTGCATTTATACCTCTGTTGGTTACTACAAGTTTTGCAGTACTCCTAATTACTCTATTTAAAGATAGCATATCAGAGGCTTTACAGTTAGGGTCCTACCCTCATTATTTTCAATGGTTTGCGATCATTATTGCGTTAGATGTATTGGCTTTAATCCCGTTTGCTAAATTACGGCTAGAAGGAAAGCCGGCAAAATTCATGCTTTATCGTGTATTCAATATTTTATTTACGATTGGGATTATTTTCTACTTTTTCGAAATCTATGACATAGAGGATGGTTGGCTAAATTCTATATTTCCATCCATTCAGTTAAAAGTTGATTTGGTATTCATTGCTAACTTAATAGCAAGTAGCCTCCTCCTACTATTTTTGCTTGTCGAACTAAAAGGCATTCGCCTTAAAGTAGATTGGAAATTATGGAAGAAAATGGTCGCCTATTCTTCTCCATTAATCATCGTTGGGGTCGCTAATAGCATCAATCAATTTTTTGCCGCTCCACTACAACATGCATTTCTACCCTATACCCCAGATGAGAACTTAGCTCAAGCAGGTATTTATTCTGCTGCCATGAGGATTGCTGCTCTCTTAGTGATGTTTAATACTGCATTCAATTATGCTGCCGAACCATTCTTCTTTAATAATGCCGCCAAGACAAAGGATACTAAAATATATGGAAAAGTAATTTTATTGTATGCTTTAATCAGTTCAGTGGTAGTTTTAGGGATTGTTTATTTTCTAGATATTCTACAATTCATAGTCGGAAAGAATTATCGAGAAGCCATGTTTATCGTCCCTATTTTACTATTAGCTTATCTCATGTTGGGTTTCTATTATAATATTTCAATATGGTACAAATTAGCGGACAAGACCTACTTCGGAAGTATTATTAGTATTGTAGGGAGTATCATAACGTTGATGGCAAGCTCCTTGCTTCTACCAGTACTTGGATACGTTGCATCTGCTTGGGCTGCTTTGGCCTGTTATACCGTCATGGTAATGATGGCATTTGTGACTGGTCAGAAGCACTATAAAATCGAATATCCCGTAAACCAAATATTAGCTATTCTAATCAGCGTAATTATTCTTATACTAGTCTGCCTATGGATTAATACATTTGATTTAACCATAGCAACTTCTATCATTATAAAAGGGTTTATATTTTCAGTAGCGGTGCTTTTTTTACTTTACTATTTTCGATCAATAATTAAAGAGTTATTTTACAATCACAAATAATCTGTCAATTTGACAATCTTAATGTGATTAAAGGTGTCTTAATGTCCCACTTTTGAGAAATTATATAAATGGAAGCAAATTTGATAGGTTTAGTCTGTTCTAAAATATTATAAATAATGACATACGATAATTTTACTATAAAATCACAAGAGGCCATTTTACGAGCTCAACAATTAGCTGGAGCTGTAAATCAACAACAAGTAGATACCAGTCACTTGATCAAGGGTCTTTTAGAGATTGATGAGAAGATGATAACTTTCCTTTTAGAGAAGATGGAGGTTTCTGTCTCAGGGCTGCTTAAAAAGTTAGAAATTGAAATCGAAAAGCTACCTAAAGTTGATGGTGTAGATAAGCAATATCTCACCAATGATTCGAATCAAGCTTTGGCGAAAGCCAAAAAATATCTCAAAGAATATGGGGATGATTTCATTTCTATTGAGTTGATTCTTTTAGGTATTTTAAAAGGGAAAGATACTACAGCACGAATTTTAAAAGATTTAGGAGCCACTGAAAAATCATTGAAAGCAGCCATTGACGAGCTTCGGAAAGGTAGAAAAGTGAAGGATCAACATGCGGATGGTCAATACAATGCCTTGAATAAATTTGCCATCAATCTAAACCATAGAGCAGAAGAGGGTAAATTAGATCCAATCATTGGAAGAGATGAAGAAATAAGAAGAATGCTTCATATTCTTTCTAGAAGAAAGAAAAACAACCCAATTCTAATAGGTGAAGCCGGTGTAGGGAAGACAGCCATCGTTGAGGGTATTGCATGGAGGATTGTCAAACATGATGTTCCTGAAAATTTAAAATCTAAACAAATCTATGTTTTAGATATGGCGTCTCTAGTGGCGGGTGCAAAATTTAAGGGTGAATTCGAAGAAAGACTAAAAGCAGTAATCAAAGAGGTGAACAGTTCCAATGGAGAAGTGATTTTATTTATTGATGAAATACATACTTTGATTGGGACCGGCGGTGGTAACGGTGCCATGGATGCAGCCAACATTTTAAAGCCGGCGTTGGCAAGAGGTGAGATTAAAACGATTGGAGCTACGACCTTAGATGAATATCAAAAGTACTTTGAAAACGACAAAGCATTAGTGCGAAGATTTCAAACGGTATACATTGATGAGCCGAGTGTAGAAGATACGATTTCGATCCTCCGTGGTATTCAGGATAAATATGAAGTGTTTCATAAGATCGACATTCTTGATGAAGCTCTAATAGCATCAGCAGAACTTTCTCACAGATATATAACAGAAAGAAAACTTCCAGATAAAGCCATCGACTTGATCGATGAAGCAGCCGCAAAGTTGCGTTTAGAATTAGATTCAATGCCTGAAGAAGTGGACGAGTTAGATCGTAAAGTAAGACAGCTCGAAATCGAACGTGAAGCGATAAAACGTGAAGCAACGAATGATAAAAAGTTGAAAAGCATAAATGAGCAAATTGCGAATGCAAAACAGAACTTGGATTCTGTAATGGCTGCTTGGAAAAGTGAGAAAGAAATTGTCGATAATATGCAGGCCATAAAAAAGCAAATGGAAGATCTTGAGCATGAAGCGGAAGTAGCAGAGAGAGAGAGTGATTTCGAAAAAGTGGCGAAGATTAAATATGGAGATCTCAAAGAACTCGATAAACACTTGAAAGAAGCGGAAGAAAAACTACATAAACTTCCTGATGAAAGTCGATTTACGAAAGAAGAAGTTACTGCAAATGATATCGCCGAAGTTATCGCAAGATGGACGGGTATTCCTGTTTCTAAGATGATGAAGAGTGAGAGAGAAAAATTACTCAAACTTGAAGAAGAAATTGGAAAAGGCTTGATTGGCCAAAAAGAAGCTGTCACGGCAGTTGCTAACGCCATAAGAAGAAATCGAGCTGGCTTAGGAGATGAGAAAAGACCGATTGGATCATTTATTTTCTTAGGACCAACAGGTGTAGGTAAAACAGAGTTAGCTAAACAATTAGCAGAAGTTTTGTTTAATGATCAAAAAGCGATCACAAGAATCGACATGAGTGAGTACCAAGAAAAGCACTCCGTCAGTAGATTGGTGGGTGCACCTCCGGGATACGTTGGTTATGATGAAGGTGGTCAATTAACAGAAGCTGTGAGAAGAAGACCATATTCTATTATACTTTTAGATGAAATAGAAAAAGCACATCCAGATACTTTCAATATTTTATTGCAAGTACTGGATGATGGAATATTGACAGATAATAAAGGTCGCCAAGCTAATTTCAAAAATACAATCATCATCATGACTTCTAATATGGGTGCAGAAACCATCTTAGAAAACTTTGAAGATTTAGATGCTTTGGGTGATAAGCATAGGGCGGATATTATTGATACTACAAAGTTGGAAGTATTCGAACATTTGAAAGAGAATCTTCGTCCTGAATTCCTGAACCGGATCGATGAGCAAATCATGTTCCTACCATTGACTAAACTAGAAATCAAACAGATCGCTAAGCTATTGCTCAAGAAATTGACTAAGAATCTTGGTAAACAAGAAATCAAATTCGAAATGGATGAGTCTTCTTTAGATCTTATTGCAGAATTAGGTTACGATCCTCAATTTGGAGCACGTCCTTTGAAAAGAGTGATTCAGAATGAATTGGTCAATGATATTTCTAGTAAAGTATTGACTGGCGATTTTGGTCCTGGAGATACCATATACGTAGGTACTGATATGAAAGGTTTTACCTTCTCTGAAAAGCCTACTAAGAGTTCTGCAAAACCCGTCGTAGAAAAGAAGAAGAGTACTCCTAAAAAAGATAAAGATGTGGTAGCACTAAAGAAGGCGACAAAAGATGTGAATGATGCGGTAGATGATATAAAGAAGAAGGAATAGGAGCAATCGTAAACGATAAATGTAAGAAGGAGGCTAAATTATTTGGTCTCCTTTCTTTGTTTCTAGACCAGCGCTAAGCGTAGTATGAAGTAAAGCTTGGGCGCCATTGCCTAAGATTTGCAATTTTCAAGATTCTGTCATGAAAATTTATAGCTTGTAACTTGAAACGGATTTTCAAGATCAGAAAAGCGAAGGCGGCTTTTCTCATTTCCTTTGCGACAGCCTACGCTTAACAATATGGCTTTACTCAAATTTTTTAGGAAACTAAGGGTTCAATCTTCTAAAATTTCCTCGTTAAGCGTACTCTGAAGTAAAGCATGTGTGCTGCTGCCTAAGCTTTGCAATTTTCAAGATTCTATATTTGTCTTGATCAATCCATTATATTTTTATAACTTTCGTATATATGCCAACTGGATACCAAATTGAAAACCAAAGTGGACTGTACTTTCTCACATTTCAAGTTGTTGAATGGATTGATGTTTTTACACGAAAAATGTATGTAGATATTGTCTTGGAAAGCATGGCGTTTTGTAGAAAAAACAAAGGACTTAATATTTGGGCGTATGTAGTTATGCCTAATCACATCCATGTAATTTTTAGTGCTGAAAATAATAATCTTTCTAATGTAGTGCGAGACTACAAAAGATTTACTGCAACTAATATTCTAAAAGCAATTAAAGAAAATAAATATGAAAGTAGAAAAGAATGGATGTTAAAACATTTTGAACTTGCTGCCAAAAGACATCAACGAAACAGCAAGTACCAATTTTGGCGACATGATAACCATGCAATCGAATTAGAGAGCCAGAAGTTTATAAATCAAAAAATGGCATACATTCATGAAAATCCGGTAAGGGCTAGTTTTGTAGAAAATCCAGATTATTGGATGTATAGTAGTCAAAGAAATTATTCAAACTTATATAGTTTGATAGAAGTTGATATGATGGAATTTTGACTTGTAACTTGAAACAGATATTCAATGTATAGAAAAGCAGAGGCGGCTTTTCTCATTTCCTTTGCGACAGCCTACGCTTAACATAGTATTTTTAGTTTATAGATAAGTTTGCTTTAGTATTTCCTCGTTAAGCGTAGTCTGAAGTAGAGCATGAGCGCCGTT